>OLPC01000404.1_pt1 | contig 43739 bp, 36 predicted proteins | sample 1672341 | NCBI WGS metagenome assembly OLPC01 (sample SAMEA3136673, study PRJEB25190) | human gut metagenome | reverse complement strand
AAATATATAAATAAAATTATAGAAATAAACAATGTAAAATTACATCCGATAACTTGACTTTGTATAATAAAATCTTTATTCTTTTTTATAGACATATTCACATATGTAGATATGTAAATAAAAGGAGGAAAAAGATGAAAAGACTAGCAGTATTATTAGCACTTGTTATGACTGTAGGATTAGTCGGATGTGGAAATTCCGGTACACAGTCAAAGACAGAGTCAAAAAGTGACACAAAGGAAGAGGCAACAACAGAAGAAGCATTTGAAGGAGAGTATATTGTCAATGCAGATTATGTAAAAGAGAATCTGGATGATATTATTCTTGTTGATGCCAGAGGTGAGGATGCAGCTAATAAAGAGACAATCAAAGGAGCAATTCCGATTGCATGGCAGTATCTGGCTACATGTGAGGACGGAAAATCAGGAGATGCGAATTGGGGATGCATCCTTGATACAGAGCGCTTAAGTGAGCGTTTAGGAGAAAAGGGTCTTGATCCTAATAAAGAAATAGTATTATTTGCAGCAGCTCAGAATGGCTGGGGAGACGATGGACGTATTGCATGGGAATTAATCGCAGCAGGTTATAAAGATGTAAAAATGGTTGATGGTGGTTTTGATGCACTGAAAGAAGCCGGAATTGAGACTGCAAAAGGTGGAAGTGAGCCAAAAGCAGTTGATGTGAAGATTGATTCTATCGATACAACACATGTGATCAATACAGACGAATTAAAAGCAAATTATGACGATTATAAAGTTGTTGATGTACGTGCAGATGAAGAATATGATGGTGAGACATTATATGGAGAAGCTAAAGGTGGTCATTTACCAGGAGCGATTCATATTCGTTACACAGACTTATTTCAGAAATCAGGTATGTTAAAGAGTAATGCAGAGATTACAAAGATGTTTGAAGATGCAGGTATTACAAAAGATGACAAGGTTGTAACATACTGCACAGCCGGAATCAGATCTGGTTATATGCAGTTGATTCTGGAAATGTGTGGCTTTAAAAATACACAGAATTATGATGAGTCTTATTATCGTTGGTGTGCAGTCGAGGATGTAGAGAAGTAGATGAATAAAAAAACAATAGCAAGGATTATATTAGGCCTGGCAATAGTGCTTATTGTGGGATTATACATCCTGAATCCACAGGTGAACTCAAAGATTAATTACATATTTATGTTATTTAGTTCTATGAGCGTGGAGAGTATTATTGGTTATATAAGATCATTTGGTCCATATGCCGTTGCAGTATCATTCTTTTTAATGGTGTTTCAGTCTGTTGCAGCCCCGCTACCGGCATTTTTAATTACCTTTGCCAATGCAGCAATCTGGGGATGGTGGAGAGGTGCAATCCTGTCATGGAGCAGTGCAATGGCAGGCGCAATCCTTTGCTTTATGATTGCAAGAATTGCAGGGCGTGACGTTGTGGAAAAACTGACCACAAAGTTTGCGATGGACAGTATCGAGCAATATTTTGAGAGATACGGGAAACATACGATTTTGATATGTAGATTATTACCATTCGTTTCTTTTGATTTTGTCAGCTATGCAGCAGGACTGACATCTATGAGTATGGCAGCGTTCCTGATAGCAACAGGAATTGGCCAGCTTCCTGCAACTATTGTATATTCTTATGTTGGCGGAATGCTGACCGGAAGTGTAAAAATGGTAGTAACAGCATTGTTATTGATATTTGCACTGTCTGTATTTGTAGCACTTGCGAAAAAGATATATACAGACAAACATTCTAAATAAAATATTGATCTAATTTTAGAGAGAATCGTCAGTATTGGTAAAGTCGGTACTGACGAATTTTTATATAATAGGAAATTGCATTTCCTATTATATAAAAAGCCTCCGGCAGGATGCGCACTGCGGTGTATACTGAAGATGTTGCGAGCGACCGCCGCAGGCGCTAGAATGTGCCGAGGCACATTCTTTGTTCTGCAAATATTTAAAAGATATATTGACAAATCTAAGATGGAGAAGACCAGAATAGAAGAAAAACAAACGGATAATAGACAGTCGAACAGTGGTATCAGCATTTTTCAGAAGTATCTTACGGTGTGGGTAATTCTATGTATGATAGTCGGGGTATTGATTGGAAAGTTTCTTCCAGCAATACCGGCTTTCCTGAATAAGCTTTCTGTTGCAGGTATCTCGATACCGATTGCGATTTTAATCTGGATTATGATATACCCGATGATGATGAAGGTTGATTTCCAAAGCGTAAAGCAGGTGGCAACAAATGACCTGATCATTCTGGTTGCATTTGTACCAACTGTAAAATTTTTACTTGGCGTTTCAAATGTTTCAGTTCCGTACAGTACGTTATTCCTCAGTGTATTTCTTTTTGTTGTAATTCCGTTGGTCGGAGGAGTGTTGACGAGGGTTGGCGTGATAAAGAGCAGTGGACAGGAATATTTTGAAAATATATTTGTTCATAAGTTTGACAATGCAACGACAATTGGATTGTTACTTACGTTGGTGATTATCTTTGCATCCCAGACAGAAGTAATCTTATCCAATCCGCTTCATATTATTTTAATTGCAGTGCCGCTGATTATCCAGACTTGCTTCATATTTGCAATTGCATATGCATCCTGCAAGATTTTAAAACTGCCACATGATATTGCTGCACCGGCTGGAATGATTGGAGCATCTAATTTCTTTGAGTTGGCAGTTGCAGTAGCCATTGCACTTTTTGGAACAACATCGGCAGCAGCTTTGGCGACAACCGTGGGAGTACTGACAGAGGTTCCGGTTATGCTGTTCCTTGTAAGAATTGCGAATAAAACAAAAAAATGGTTTCAGTAGGAGATTCTAGAATGATGAAGAGCAAAGCAAAACCAAAGGTCGCATTTATCTGTGTGCACAATTCCTGCCGCAGTCAGATTGCAGAAGCACTTGGAAAGGAAATGGCCTCGGACGTTTTCGAAAGCTATTCTGCCGGAACGCAGTTGAAAGATCATATCAATTCGGATGCTGTCCGTATGATGAAAAAAATATATGGAATTGATATGGAAGAGACGCAGTACAGCAAGTTGTTGACAGATATTCCTAAACCCGATGTGGCGATATTCATGGGATGTAATGTAAGCTGTCCGAATCTTGAATGCAGGCAGAAAGAGAACTGGGGAGTGGATGATCCTTCTGGACAAAGTGATGAAGTGTTTGAGGATACGATTCAAAAAATCGAAGAAAAGATAAATGATTTAAAAGAAAGACTGGCAGAAAAATAATAAAAATTTGCAATTATGTAATAAAAAAGCCTCAGTAAGAGGCGCATTCTTGCTATGCGAAGGGACCGGAAAATCCGGCCCCTTCTTTAAGATTTATCAATAGGGAAATGAAAACGTCTCATTCATATAGCTGATTTTCATTAAATCAGCTCCAGGTATGCAGCACACAGTTCTAATGTGTTCATCAGACCTTTGATATGTGTGCGCTCCATACCGTGGGAAGCCTGTACGCCAGGTCCGATAAGGGCAGCGCGTGTGTCATATCCTGCTCTCCATAAAGCCAGTGCGTCTGAGGTGTAACGTGGATAAATATCAGTAACTGCATCAAGATTATATTTTTTAGCAAGATTTACAAGTCTGGTTGTTATCTCGTAGTCGAATGGACCAGAGGAATCTTTTGCACAGATGGATACCTGCTCTTCTGTACAGGTCAGGTCAAGTCCAACGCATCCCATATCTATAACGAGCAATTCTTTAATATCTTTTGGAAGAGTTGCTCCGCCGTAACCGATCTCTTCATGTGTGGAGAAACAGATATATGTCTTATGCTTTGGTTTTATGTCGTTGTCTTTCATGATTTTTAAAAGTGTAAGTTCCAACGCGGAACAAGCTTTGTCATCAATGAAGCGGGATTTTAAGAATCCGCTCTTCGTAAATGTTGTCTTTGAATCGTAGCATACGAAATCTCCTGCGTGAATTCCGAGAGCTTCTACATCTTCTTTGGAGTGTACAATCTCATCAATACGGACAGCCATATTCTGCTCGTCTCTGTCTCTTGTTGATGCATCCGGGAATACGTGGATTGCAGGAGACAGAGAAAGAATGGTTCCGGTGTAAACCTTTCCGTCTCTTGTGTGGATATTACAGTATTCACCGTCCAGAGATGGAAGAAGTGGAGAACCTACAGATGTAATCATCAGCATTCCGTCTGAGGTAATGGAACGTACCATCAGTCCCAATGTATCTACATGTGCAGACAAAGCAACTGGTTCTGTATCATCTTCACCTTCTACTGTTACGATTACATTTCCAATATTATTTCTATAGGCAGGATATCCAAGCTCTTCCACAGTTTTTAACAGGTAGTCTGTTACATTTGTCGTGAAGCCGCTGGCACTGTCGATAGACAGTAGTGAGGAAGCTGTGTCAATTAGATAATTTTGATATTGTTCAAAATTCATAGAAAAACCTCCAATATTTTAAATTTATTATTGATTTTTATCAATCCGCATGGTATATTAAAACCACAAATCCTATTGTTAACAATCTACAATAAACAGAATGAATTGTCAAGTCTTATTGTAAAATTACAATAAAGCAATGAAAAATAGCTATAGTAATTTTCAAATAGGACAGGTGTAAACCAAGGAGGAACAAAAGAAAAATGAAAACTTTAATTTCAAGTACAGAGGGTCTGTTGTTTGTAATTTTACTTATGGTAGCATTCTCACTTTGGCTTCAGAGGTACAAGGTATTCCGTTCACTGGGACCAGTACTGACAGTTGTAATCATCGGAATCGTACTTTCTAACACACATGTTGTGCCGATATCACATGATTTGTACAGCTCAATTTCTACTTATTGTGTACAGGCAGGAATTTCCATCTGTCTGTTAAGCATGAATGTGACAGAGCTTAAGAAGCTGAATCGTCAGCCGGTTATTGCTTTAGTATCTGCAATCTTCTCCGTATGTATCGTGGCAATTGGTCTTGGTATCATCTTTGCACCACAGATTACAGAAGGATGGAAATGTGCAGGAATGTTCGTAGGAACATACACAGGAGGAACACCGAACTTAACGGCAATTGCGACAGGAGTTGACTGTTCAAGAGAGACACTTGCAGCAGCAAATGCAGCAGACTATGTAGTATCTACACCACTGATGGTTCTGATGTTTGCAGCACCGGCTATTTTCAAAGCTTCTAAGAGATGGAATAAATTATGGCCATACTCATTTACAGAGGAAGAGCTTGATGAAGGTGAGCATAAGCCACTGATGTCTGACAAAGAATGGTCCATCAAAGATATAGCATGGCTTCTTACAATCGGATTTGGTGTAGCATTTATTACAACAGCAATTGCACAGCGCATTTTCCCTGATACATTCTGGAAAGCAGGAAGACTCCTTATGGTTACAACAATTTCTATCTGTCTTGCACAGTTAAAACCAGTGAAGAAACTTCGTGGTAACCTGGACCTTGGACTTTTCATTTCCCTGTGCTTCCTTGCAACAATCGGATTTGCAGTAGATTTAAGAGAGTTCGTAGGATCAGCATTTATGATGACATTATATGTATTCCTGATGTTAATCGGATGTACAATATTACATTTCCTGATCTGCCGTTTGTTCAAGATCAAATACGAGTATGTACTTCTTTCTATGGTAGGATGTATCGTAGACGGACCGACAGCATCTCTGACAGCAGCAGGTGGAAACTGGAAATCACTGATTAATGTCGGATTGATCATGGGAGTTATCGCCGGAGCATGTGGAAACTATGTCGGAATATTTGTCGCCTATGTGGTTAAGGCTATATGCGGCCTATAGGCTTGTAAGTGGCAGTATATAGCAAAAAAATATCAGTAAAGAGTTTCCTTTTCTACATTTGTTATGCTATGATTAAAGAAATCAAAAATATTGCGCATTGTATGAAAACAACTGCTGGGAGCAGAATGATATTATATGTAGTAAGGAAATGAAATCATATGGCAAAATTACGATATCGTACATTGAGAGAAAATGTTGTAGATGAAATTCGGATGAAAATCCTGAACCGGGAATATGAACCGGGAATGCGGATCGTGGAGCAGAACCTGTCCGATGAACTTGGAGTAAGTCGAGGACCAATTAGAGAAGCTTTGCGTCAGCTGGAACAGGAAGGGCTTGTGGAATATGCGAGAAATGTAGGATGCTCTGTGAAACAGATCACTCTGGAAGATATTTATGAAATCTATCTTTTGCGGTCAACTTATGAGAATCTTGCAGTGAACACGTATGGAGGACAGTTTTCAGATGAAGATCTGGCACAGATGGAGATGATTGTGGCAGAGATGAAAAATCTGGGTGAGGACGATTTAGGGGAACTTGTAGATTGTGATTGTAGGTTTCACCAAATTATCGTAGAGAAGGCTGGACTGAACAGGCTTTTGAAAGCTTGGACCGAATTGAATTACGGCAATATCGTCTGCTATTTTGCTGGAAATTCGGACCGGAAGAAAGCGGCAAACCGGCAGCAAGATATTCATGAACGACTTTTGAATGTATTCAGGAGTAAAGACAAAGAGACAATCTGCAACGCAATTTCGGAGCATTATATGAAGACAGTAAAGCGTCTGATTCAAGAAGGATCTATGTCAGACGAAGAGTTTAAATACAAAGTATAGAAGTATATGAATTGAATGAAAGATGCCGGTCCGTTGGGGACGGCATCTTTTTGTGGAAAAATAAGGATAAACATATTGCAGTCATTGCAGAAAATCGAGGAGGTTTTGTATGGAACGTAAAAATATGTGGGAACACTATACGGAAGAGCAGGAAAGAGAACTGGAGGAACTGGCAGTCAGATACAGAAAATGTCTGGATCAGTCCAAGACGGAGAGAGAGTGTGTGACACTGTCCATTGCAATGGCAGAGGAAAAGGGATATCAGAATATTGAGGACTGTATCCGTGAGGGTGTGACACTGAAAGCCGGGGATAAGGTTTATGCACAGTATATGAAGAAAACGCTGGCACTTTTCCACATCGGAACAAAACCGCTGACAGAGGGAATGAACATTTTAGGTGCACATGTGGATTCACCGAGACTGGATGTAAAACAGAATCCATTATATGAAGATACACAGATGGCATATCTGGACACACACTACTATGGCGGTGTGAAAAAATACCAGTGGGTGACGATTCCTCTTGCAATTCACGGCGTTGTTGTGAAAAAAGACGGAACAGTCGTGCCGGTCGTTATCGGTGAGAAGGAAGACGACCCGGTATTCGTAATCTCTGATCTTCTGATACATTTATCCCAGGATCAGCTTGAAAAGAAAGCAAGAATCGTGATTGAGGGCGAAGGTCTGGATCTTCTGGTTGGAACAAAACCGGTAAAAAATGCAGATAAAGATGAGAAAGAAAAAGTACGCGCGTGGGTAGTTCGTTATCTGAAAGAAGCTTATGATATAGAGGAGGAAGATTTCCTCTCTGCAGAGCTTGAAATCGTGCCGTCAGGAAAATCCAGGGATTGTGGATTTGACAGAAGTATGATTCTCGGATATGGACAGGACGATAAGGTATGTGCTCTGACTTCACTTTTTGCAATGCTTGAGGCAGAAAATCCGGAGCGTACAGGTTGCTGTATTCTTGCGGACAAAGAAGAAATTGGAAATATGGGAGCGACCGGTATGCAGTCAAGTTTCTTCGAGGATATGGTTGCAGAGGTTCTCGCACTGACAGGGGAGGATAGCCCGGTGAAGGTAAGAAGAGTCCTTCGCAATTCCTGCATGTTATCTTCTGACGTAAGTGCCGCTTACGATCCGCTTTATCCGGAAGTATTCGAAAAGAAGAATACAGCATATTTCGGGAGAGGACTTGTGTTGAATAAATACACCGGAAGCCGCGGAAAGAATGGAACAAGTGATGCTAACGCAGAGTATGTTGCGAAAGTACGAAATGTATTTGACAACAATCATGTTGCTTTTCAGACCGCAGAACTTGGAAAGGTCGACCAAGGCGGCGGTGGAACCATCGCCTACGTCATGGCAAATAAAGCAATGAGCGTTATTGATAGTGGTGTGGCAGTTCTGTCCATGCATGCACCATACGAAGTGACAAGTAAATCTGATGTATATGAAGTATATCGCGGATACAAAGCCTTTTTAAAAGATATGAAATAAAAAGTATGAAACATAAAGTATAAAATAAAGGGTATAAAATGAGATGGAAGCAGTGAAAAGATATGGAATATTGACAGTTGGTTCTGTCGTATTGGGAATTTCGGACTACATATTCAAATTTCAGAATCACTTTAGTTTTGGCGGGGTCAGCGGTATCGCCGTGATTATGAGCGGTCTGCTTGGAGGCTCTGCGAGCACGTATACATTTGTCATTAATATGCTTTTACTTGTAGTTGCATTTGTATTGCTGGGAAAAGAAGTGGCAATGCGGTCTGCCTATGTGAGCGTCTTGTACAGTGTAACACTGGAAGTCATACAGTATGTGTGGCCGATGTCAAAGCCACTTACAAATCAGCCGGTGTTGGAACTTGTATTTTGCTTTATGATCCTTGCAGTATGTTCCGCAATTTTCTTCAACATGAATGCATCCAGCGGTGGATCGGATATTATTGCTTTGATATTAAAAAAGTATACCAATATTTCAATCGGAACAGCACTGCTGGTCGTAGATTTCATAGTTGTCATTGTGGCATTTTTCGTGTATGGTGTAACTGTAGGTTTATTTTCACTGGCCGGATTCCTTGCAAAGTCATTTTTTATTGACACGGTCATTGAGTCATTGAATCTATGTAAATATTTTACAATCATTTCCAAAAATGCAGAGCCAATCTGCAATTACATTAATGCAGAGTTGAATCACGGTGCGACGATTTACGATGCAAGAGGCGCTTATACGAAAGATAACAAACAGGTAGTTATGACAGTTGTAAAACGCGAACAGGCGAGAAATCTCCGGAACTATGTTCACAAAGTAGATCCGGACGCATTTATGATGATCACCAACAGCAGCGAGATTATTGGTAAAGGATTTATAGAATAGGAGGAGCTTGCGATGAGCAGCATATTTGATATATTGGGACCGGTCATGGTCGGTCCGTCCAGTTCCCATACAGCAGGAGCGGTGCGAATTGGATATACAGCCAGACAACTTTTTGGGGAGCCGGTGAAAAAGGCAATTGTATATCTTCATGGTTCATTTGCAGCAACCGGAGAAGGACATGGGACGGATAAGGCGATCATCGCAGGTCTTCTAGGGATGAAGCCGGATGATCTCCGAATTCCAGATAGTTTTACAGTCGCAAAAGAAAGTGGCATGGAATTTGTCATTGATAAGAAAGAAATCAGAGGGGCACACCCGAATACAGCACGAATCATTATGGAAAATGATGCGGATAAAAAAATGGTCATGCAGGCATACTCCATTGGAGGAGGAAGAATCCGTGTCAGTGTTCTGGATGGGATCGAGGTAGATTTTAGTGGTGAGAGTAATACACTGATCGTTCGAAATATGGACAGGCCGGGATGTATTACGGAAGTCAGTGCGGCACTGAGCCGGGAGAAAATCAATGTTGCAACGATGCAGGTGTTCCGTCACAAAAGAGGCGGTCTTGCCGTTATGGTCGTAGAGACAGATCAGTCCATACCGGAAAACGTTGTGGCTGAACTGAAAATGAAAGAAGATATTTTGGAAGTAATATCTCTGAATCTGGAGGAGGGACGATAATTATGGCATATCAGGCAGTGGATGAGATTATGGCAAGATGCGGGCGGGACGGTGTAGAATTCTGGAAAGCCGTTCAGCTTGAGGACTGCGAGGAAAACGGAATCAGTGAAGAAGAGTCCTGGAATCAGATGACACATATGTGGAACTCTATGAAAGAGAGTGTTGCAGCATATGACCCGGAGGCAATTTCCAGAAGTGGACTTGTCGGAAGAGAAGGAAAGCTGATGGATGCATATCGGGAGCAGGAAAAACCGTTGTGTGGAGATTTTGTATCAAAGGTTATTGCAAATGCATTAAAAATGGGATGTAACAATGCCTGTATGAAGCGAATTGTCGCAGCTCCGACTGCCGGAGCCTGTGGAGTAATGCCGGCAGTTCTTGTTACTTATTATAAAGAATATGAAGCTTCAGAGGAAACTATGATCCAGGCGATGTATGTGGCAGCAGGAATCGGTCAGGTCATTGCGTCCCGTGCTTCACTGGCGGGAGCCTCCGGCGGTTGTCAGGCAGAGATAGGTTCTGCTTCCGGAATGGCAGCAGCGGCAATCTGTAGTGTACGCGGCGGAAGTAAAGAGCAGATGGGACATGCATGCGCCATGGCACTTAAGAATCTGATGGGACTTGTCTGTGATCCGGTAGCCGGGCTGGTAGAAGTTCCGTGTGTGAAAAGAAATGTAGGCGGTGCAGTCAACGCTTTGGCAGCAGCAGATATGGCACTGGCAGGAATCGCAAGCCACATTCCGGTAGATCAGGTCATTGATGCCATGGGCGAAGTCGGAATGAAGATGGACGTGTCACTCAGAGAGACAAGTATGGGTGGTGTCGCAACAAGTCCGAAGGGTCTTGAAATTGCAGAGAGACTTGGAATGTAAATATTACGAAAAGGAATGCCGGAGGGCATTCCTTTTTTTTGGAGAGTATGTTATAACAAAGATAAACAATCAAGTGTCATGAGTAAGGGAAAGAGGGGATAAATTATGTTAGATGAGCACATGGGACCGATTAAAAAATACAGTATACTGACTGTGGGGGCAGTCGTACTTGCACTGGCGAACTATGTATTTAAGTTTCCGAACCATTTCAGTTTCGGAGGTGTAGCCGGTTTTGCAGTTATTTTAAGTGGAATGTTTGGCGGTTCCGCCAGTACGTACACATTTGTAATCAATATGTTACTGTTATTGATTGCATTTCCAATATTGGGAAAGGAAGTTGCAATGCGGTCTTTCTATGTCAGTATCGTATTCAGTGGTGTGCTGGAAGTTGCGCAGTATGTGTATCCGATAGACAAGCCAATCACGAACCAGCCGGTGCTGGAGCTTGTATTTTCCTTCATGCTGCTAGCAGTGTGTTCCGCAATCTTTTTCTTCATGGATGCATCCAGCGGAGGAACCGATATTATTGCTTTGATATTAAAAAAGTATACGAATGTGTCAATTGGAATGGCATTATTGCTGGTAGACTTCGCAGTGGTCGTGATCTCTTTCTTCGTATATAACCCGACCGTCGGACTGTTTTCATTTGCCGGATTCCTTGCGAAATCATTTTTTATTGATTCCGTAATTGAGAGTCTGAACCTGTGTAAATATTTTACAATCGTGTCAGATAATGCTGATACAATTTGCGATTATATTCATAAAGAGCTGAATCACAGTGCGACAATTATGTCAGCGGAAGGCTCTTATTCACACGAGCCGAAGAAAGTCATTATGACTGTTGTGAACCGTGACCAGGCACTGAAACTGCGGAAATTCGTAAGAAGCGTGGAACCGCATGCATTTATGATGATCACGAACAGCAGTGAGATCATTGGAAAAGGATTCCGGAATACGATGTAGGGTTTGGAAAAATCAAAAATACGGGATTTAAGACAGAAATTGGTGCTCTTATAGAAAATGTTGTATATAATGAGTTGTTGGTTCGGGGGTATGAAGTATATGTAGGAAAAACGACAAAGGGTGAGATTGATTTTGTGGCGGTAAAAGATGGGAAGAAAGAGTATTACCAGGTCGCCTATTTGCTGGCAACAGAAGATGTCATAGAAAGAGAATTTGGAGCATATAAAGATATTCAGGATAATTATCCGAAGTATGTACTTTCCATGGACAGATTTGATTTTTCAAGAGATGGAATTATACATCAGAATATGATAGATTTTTTGTTGGAAAGGTAAAAAACCCCGTTGACAGATTCGAAAGAATCGACTATATTAACATTAATAAAAGGGAGTAACTGGCGCCTGTCAATCTTGTAAAGTAGAAAATCAGGCGTTTGCGATGTCGTCAGTACGATGAGTGATCATCCGTATCGTAATGAAATGGTGAGACTTTTATTGCATATTTTTGGTGTGCAATAAAGGTCTCTATTTTTGTACACCTGATCAGCTCTAAAGCAGTATAGGGCGTTTGGCCACAGCGATTAAAAGGAGGTACAAATTATGTTGACAAATGAGCAGGCGAAGGAAAATCTAAAGAAATACGGGCCGAATGAACTGGAGGAAGGAAAGAAAAAAAGTGTCTTTCAAATATTTTTAGAACAGTTCAAGGATTTTCTGGTAATTATTCTGATCATCTCCGCGGTGATCTCAGGATTTCTTGGAGATGTGGAGAGCGCGATTGTAATCTTTGTAGTTATTACGATGAATGCGATTCTCGGAACAGTGCAGACGGTGAAGGCGGAGCAGTCGTTGAATAGTTTGAAGCAGTTGTCGGCACCGGATGCGAAGGTCGTGCGTGACGGGCAGCTCATGCAGGTACCGGCGAGAGAAGTGACCATCGGTGATGAAGTAATTGTGGAGGCGGGAGACTTAATCCCGGCAGATGGAAAGTTACTTACAGTTGCAAGTCTTAAAGTGGACGAAAGTGCACTTACAGGTGAGAGTCTCCCAGTGGAGAAGTCTTTAGAAGAAGTACCGGAAGGTGCAGCACTTGGAGATCAGACGAACCGGGTATTTTCCGGAAGCTTCGTGACTTATGGGCGAGCATCTTATGAAGTAACGGAAGTCGGAATGAGTACGGAGGTCGGTAAGATTGCCGGGCTTCTGAAAAATGCATCAGAGAAGCAGACACCGCTTCAGAAGAATCTGGATGATTTTGGTAAGAAGTTGTCCATTACAATCCTTGTATTTTGTGGAATTTTATTTGCAATCAGCGTGATCCGCGGAGAATCGATTGTAAATGCATTTTTATTTGCAGTAGCGCTGGCGGTAGCAGCTATCCCGGAGGCGCTTAGTTCTATCGTGACCATCGTGCTTTCCTTTGGTACACAGAAGATGGCGAAGGAGCATGCAATCATCCGTAAGCTTCAAGCGGTCGAAGGACTTGGCAGTGTATCAATCATCTGCTCTGATAAAACTGGAACTTTGACGCAGAATAAAATGACTGTGGAAAATTATTATGTAAATGGTGAGAGTGTCTGTTCCAGAGAGATTGATCTGAAGGATCCGGCACAGCGAGAGTTACTGATGTTCAGTATGCTTTGCAATGATTCTACAAATCAAAATGGTCAGGAGATTGGGGATCCGACGGAGACGGCTCTTATTAATCTTGGCAGCCTTTTGGGAGAAGATTATGCACAAGTGCGTGAAGAGTATCCGAGGCTTTCCGAGGTGCCGTTCGACAGTGACAGAAAACTCATGTCCACGGAGCATTTTATAGACGGACGGTACGTTATGGTCGTAAAAGGTGCGGTCGATGTGCTGCTTGATCGCATGAGTCATATTCAGGATGGAGATACTCTAAGAAAGATCACAGAAGAAGACCGCCTCAGAATTGAAGTGCAGAATAAACATTTTTCAGAAAACGGACTGCGAGTTCTTGCATTTGCATTTAAGACGATGGAACAGGAGCAGGGGCTTACATTAAATGATGAAAATGACCTGACATTCCTGGGACTGATTTCCATGATGGATCCGCCGAGAGTGGAGTCTAAAGATGCAGTTGCAGAATGTATCAAGGCAGGAATCAAGCCAATCATGATTACGGGCGATCACAAAGTAACAGCAGCGGCCATTGCAAAACGAATCGGAATTTTGGAAAATATGTCGGAAGCCTGTGAAGGTGCGGTCATCGAAGACATGACGGACGAAGAACTCCAGGAGTTCGTACCGAACATTTCTGTGTATGCAAGAGTTTCACCGGAGCACAAGATCCGTATCGTGCGGGCATGGCAGGAGCGTGGAAATATTGTGGCAATGACGGGAGACGGAGTGAATGACGCTCCGGCACTGAAGCAGGCAGATATCGGAGTTGCTATGGGAATCACGGGAAGTGAAGTGGCGAAAGATGCGGCAGCTATGGTGCTGACGGATGATAACTTTGCAACGATCGTCAAGGCAGTGGAAAATGGACGAAACATTTATCAGAATATTAAAAATGCGATTCAGTTCTTGCTTTCCGGAAATTTTGCAGCGATTCTTGCAGTTTTGTACGCATCACTTGCAAGTCTGCCGGTTCCATTTGCACCGGTACATCTGCTGTTCATCAACCTTCTGACAGACAGCCTGCCGGCGATCGCGCTTGGACTGGAGCCGCACAATCCGGAAGTGATGAAAGAAAAACCACGTGCCATGGGAGAATCCATTTTGACAAAACCATTTCTTACAAGCATCGGAGTGGAAGGTCTGTGTATCGGAATCATGACCATGACAGCATTTATGATTGGATATCGCGATGGAAATGCAGTGCTGGCAAGTACGATGGCATTTGGAACACTTTGCAGCAGCCGTCTGGTTCACGGATTTAACTGTAAGGCAAACAAACCGATCATTTTTACGAAACGATTCTGGAATAACATTTATCTGATCGGAGCATTTGTACTTGGCTGGCTTTTGATTACAGGAGTACTGATGATCCCGGCGCTTCAGGGAATGTTCAAAGTGCAGACACTGACGGTGGCACAGTTGATGACTGTATATGGACTGGCTCTTTTGAATCTGCCGGTTATTCAGCTGCTGAAATGGATCAGAACGCGAAAGAAATAGAGGATTTGACAGGATATTGAATAAAGGAAGGAATTAAATGGAACTGAATAAGGAAAATATGCGGAAAATCCGGGAGCTGATTTTGTTTACAGCACTGCTGATCGTGGTGCTGTGGAAATATGAAGAGGTGTTGGAGGTACTGGGATATGTGGGACATCTGATTTTTCCATTTCTGCTTGGAGGAGCCATTGCGTTTGTACTGAATGTACCGATGAACTTTATCGAGCGGCACTTGTTTACAGAAAAAGTAAGAAAAAATAAAGTGGCAGATAAGCTTGCAAGACCGGTGAGTCTGTTGAGTGTACTTTGTATCGTAGTTGGCGTGTTGACGGTAGTGATCTTTGGTGTTGTACCTCAGCTTGTAAATACATTTGGAAATCTGGGGCAGAGTATTACCCAGTTCATCCCACATGCACAGGCGTGGGGGAAAGAGGTCTTTCATGGAAACAAGGAGGTTGTCGAACTAATCAACAGTGTACAGTTTGACTGGGACAAGATTGTGGAGACACTGATTGATTTCCTGAAAAATGGTGCAGGAAATATGCTGAATTCGACACTTACCGCTGCAAAAAGCATTATCAGCGGAGTTTCAACATTTGTCATAGCTTTTGTATTTGCGATTTATATTTTGCTGCAGAAGAAAAAGCTTGGGATACAGGCGAAAAAGGTACTGTTTGCATTCGTACGAAGAGGTCGTGCGGAGGCTGTGGTGGAAGTCTCTTCCCTGACTTACAGTACATTTTCAAGCTTCCTGACCGGGCAGTGCCTGGAGGCTGTGATTCTTGGAAGCATGTTCGTAGTGGCCATGACGATCTTCCGGCTGCCGTATGCACTGCTGGTGGGAATCTTTATCGCATTTACCGCACTGATACCGATCTTTGGAGCATTTCTTGGCTGTGCGGTGGGAGCATTTTTAATCTTCATGGTCGATCCGATGAAGGCGCTTATGTTCATCGTGTTGTTTCTTGTGCTCCAGCAGATAGAAGGGAACCTGATTTATCCGCATGTAGTAGGTAATTCTGTAGGGCTGCCGTCCATCTGGGTGCTGGCAGCGGTCAGCATCGGAGGCAGCCTTATGGGAGTAGTCGGAATGCTGATATTTATACCGATCGTGTCGGTGGCATATGCACTGTTCCGGGAAATTGTGTATCTGAAGCTGAAGAAACAGGGGGTAGATCCGCGGGAGCTGGAGGTTTAATAAAGACAATTAAGTCAGACCAATGAAGTGCTTATGTGTAGAATAATGTAAAAAATAAAGAAAAGACATGAAAAGACCGCTGGAGTTGCTGATAGTAATTGCCAGCGGTATTTTCATACAATCAGGAAAATGTGCGAGATAATACCGGATTGTTACCAGTTATGCCAATGGATTCCATATGTATAGAAAAAATGTTATGATAAATGGGGATTTTGAATTTATCAGGATGAACCGGTGAAACTGTTGATCAGGGGAAAAGAGAGGTGCCTATGGAACGGACAAAAAGAAAAAATGTGTTTCGAGCAGAACTTATTATTTTTCTGGCTGTAATTGCAGTCAGTCTGCTAGTTTTGTGGATTCGCTGGGAGAATTCCCATGCCACTTATAAGAATTATGATATTGTTGTGAAGAAGAATGTGTATTGTGAGAAGACGCAGACAGGGCGAGTGGATCTGCAGATCAGGCGAAAAGGCGGAAAGAAGGCCAAGCTGCTACAGACACAGCAGGAGCTTAAGCAGAGCCAGTCTTTTCAGATCGTAGAAGATTCTTATGAACTGGGGATTGTCGATGATGCGTCTGCCTATGATGGAAATATTTATGAGCAGAAAAATGCCGGCGGGACGCAGTATCTTACGCTTTACTATGTAAACCATGAAACTTCCGGCAGACAAGGGAAAATGCATCTGGTGATGAATGACGTGAAAACGGGTAAGGAGCTTATCAACATTAAGACTTCACCGAAAGTCAAAAAGGACGCGCGCAGATATGAGTACCGGGGAAAAGATCTGTATGTGAGTGAGGAAGGAATTCTGTTAGATGCCGGAACTGACGAAGAATTTTATAATTCGCAGGCAATGACCTCCGGGCTTATGACGGTATGCTGGAAAAATGGGAAAGAGAAACAGATCCAGTTTGATCCAAATGCAGACGTATCAGAGTATGAAGCTGCGGATATTATCGTTCCGAAAGTGACTTCCACAGGGAAAGAAAAATCAGAAAGGATTCACTGCTATTATGCCTTGGAACTTAGTGACTGGGAGAATATCCGTGAAATAAAGCTTGGGGAAAATGTATTTGCGAAAGCAGAGAACCTGGAAAAGGCGACAGACGATTTGAACAAAAAGAAGAAAAAATCGAAGGAAGAAAAAGCAAAAGAAGAAGCCGAAAAGAATGCAGAAAATCAGAAAAAGAAGGAATTTTATACAACAGATATGTCTTTATTGAACCAGCCGGAAGATTTTCACATTTCTGATTATTATATTACGAATAAGGTGATTGCAGGCAACCGATATTATATTGATGAAAATCATGTACTGTGGGGACAGGGCATGAACTACTATGCCCAGCTTGGAATCAACCACCCGGAAGATGTGGGCAACTGGTATCATGAGGAGTACATGGAACCTCAGAAAATAGCCGAGCATGTTGTTCATGTAGACGCATCAGCCAACGGATATTTTATGATGTATCTCACGGAAAATGGAGAACTGTACGGAGCAGGGGCGAATCTGCAGGGAATTCTTGGAAAAGAACCAGGCGAAAACGATGCCATGAATCCACAGCAAAATGTGGTGAACCAGCCGAAGCTTCTGATGAGTGATGTGGCTTATATGCGGGCTGGTGCGACCTGTGTGATTGCGCTCAAAAAGAACGGGGAAGTGTACTGGTGGGGTGAGTTTATGTCCGGCGAAGCAAGTAGCATTTACGGGGAAGGAACGCTGATGTACACCGAACCACACAAGATGCTGGATCAGGCAATTTATGTCACGACCACCAACAGATGTTCAGCAGCGATAACGGCGAATGGTGACCTGTACACCTGGGGCGATAACACCTATGGTCAGTGTGGATATACCGGTGAGAAAACATTTCTAACAGAGCCGGAAAAGGTCATGGAAAATGTACGAATGGTCTGGTGTGATGAGATTGAGCAGAATGCAATTTGGACAGATCTGGCAAATGTGAACCCGAATGACTATGGTACGACTTGTTATGATGATACATTTGTCCTGACAAAGGACGGAAAAATGTATGCCACCGGAACAAATATCGGAACCGAATTCCTGCCGATAGAAGTAAAAGAATATGTGCCGGAAAGCAATCCGACAGAAGAGTATACCGGAGAAAAGAAGATTCAGATTGAAGGAACTGCGGCAGAAGGACTGGCGGAGTAGGGGAAGCTGCTATGAGAAAGAAAATATGTATAGGTCTTTTGGCAGTTCTATTGGGAACAGGATTGGGAGCTATGCTTGTCAATCACATATGGAAAGAACCAAAACAGGGAGTAGATCTGGGATTTATTTCCGGAAATGAATGACAACTCAGAGTTAGTTTGGTCGATACCAGCAGGCAAAACGAAAACAATCGTCATACCATATGTGGCGTACAGACAACTCATGTCTGAAAGTGACTGGGAAAAATTAGATCAGGATAATATGAAGCTAAGATTTAGCGTAGTGCAAGGCAGTATTACGGTGAATGTAAAGTAAAAAGCAATTAATGGTTATAGTTGCTTTCCAGTAGCATTATTTTAGGAAAATATCTCGACATAATATATTAATTGTGGTACAATTCTTTCAAGCATTATATTTCCAAGATCTTGAAGGTTTGTACCATTTCTAATTTCAATATATTTTCTAGGAATTTTCAATGCTTGAATTACCACAATGAACAAGCAGAAGGGATTCTTAGAAAGCTTAGAAAAAGTCAGGAGGAGAGTCCTTTCGAACACAGAAGAAGGAGGATACTGAATGACAAAAAGTATGAAAGCAGTAAGGGACAGAAAAACAGATAACAGAAGAATCTCACAAAATATGGAGAAAGCCTTTAAGAAAATGGCGCAAGTATTTGGATATCCAAATCGCGAGTACAAAGACCGGGTGTTCCGAATGTTGCTGAAGGAACCCAAAGTAGCACTGGAAGTTTACAACGCTATGAATGGAACTTTGTACGATAATCCAGACGAACTGATTATAACAACGTTGGAAAATGCAGTTTATTTAGGTATGAAGAATGATGTGTCATTTATATTGGGAACACAGTTGGTTTTATATGAACATCAATCAACGCCGAATCCTAACATGCCATTACGGAATCTGGCATATGTGGCTTGCGTTTATATGGCGTATGTATTTGGGGATAATCTGTATGGACGGAAGTTGATTAAGATACCAGAACCGAGATTTGTAGTATTCTATAACGGAACAGACAAGATGCCGGAACAAAGTGTTTTACGTTTATCCGATGCTTATGAAAGTAAATCTGAAGATTTAGATTTGGAGTTAAAGATTCGTTTTGTAAATATAAATCCTGGATATAATGAGGAAATGGTAGAAAAAAGTCCGACATTATATCAATATGTGAAATTTGTAGATACAGTTCGCAAATATCAGAAGGAAATGCCATTTCCGGAAGCTGTGGAAAAGGCAATTGACGAATGTATCAAAAAAGGTATTCTTGCAGAGTTTTTAAGGAAGAATAGAGCAGAGGTGTTAAGAGTGAGCATATTTGAGTATGATGAAGAAGAACATATGAGGCAGGAACGAGAAGAAAGCAGGCAGGAAGGTATAGAACAAGTGAATGATTTGTATGATAAATTGCATGACTTAAATCGAGAAGAAGATATTTGGAAAGCTATAAAAGATGTTGAATACAGAAAGAAATTGCTGGAAGAATTTCATCTTGATTAAAAATTTTACAAGACCAGATGCTGTGTTACTGTCCAGCATCTGGTTTTTCTTTACATTTGCAATATATTATGGCCACTAGTGTGCTTACAGCGGTTGCCAGTATGCCGGGACCGACGATGGCAGCAGGATTGATACTGCCGTACTGGCTGCGGTAGGCAATGACATTTACAGGAATGAGCTGCAGGGATGATATATTAATGATAAGAAATGTGCACATTTCATTGCTGGCGGTTCCGGGAGCGCGCACTTTTCCCGGGAGGTGGTATTTGCGGCGGTCGTCTTCCAGATTTTTCAGTTCTTCCATTGCGTTCAGTCCGGCAGGTGTTGCAGCCCAGCCAAGTCCTAGAATGTTAGCAATGATATTCGTGGTGATGTGGGTGGCAGCAGGGTGATTGTCCGGAAGATTTGGGAACAGGAAATGAATCAGTGGCTTCAACTTTCGAGAAAGCTGTTCGATGATGCCGGCTTTTGTTGCAATTTCCATAAGCCCTACCCAGAAGGACATGATACCGATCATAGTAATGCATAGCGTGATTGCTTCCTTGGAAGAATCCAGTGCGGCATTGGTGATGTCGGGCATGCGTCCGGTAAATGCGGCGTAGATAATCCCAAGCATCATCATACCGGCCCAGAGATAATTGAGCATAAGAAAACCTCATAGTTTTCGCTTTATAAAAACTATGAGGTTTGTGTAATAAGTATGTCATATTATTTTCAGAAAAATAATCCAGATGCTGAGGCATTCTTGAATTACTGAGAAAGACTTTGGAAGATGCATCATTTACTTTTGTTTACCTGAATCCAGCTTTCTCCATACGGTAAAGATCATCGTGACAAAGCAGGCGGTTCCGCCGATGAAGTTGGAAACCGGCTCGGCAAGAAAGACTCCATTTGTTCCAAGTCCGCCTACAGTCGGAAGCCACAGTGTCAGTGGAATGACGATGATTGCCTTTCGCAGCAGGGAGAAGAATACGGCCTGTTTTGCTTTTCCCAGTGCGGTAAATGTGGACTGTCCGGCAAACTGTAGCGACATCATAAAGATTCCAAAGAAATATAAATGCATCGCAGGTACGCCTTCGGCTAACAATTCCGGTTCGCTATTGAACATGTGAATGAAGAAGCGTGGGAAAGCGAGCAGTAATGCCCACATAAAACAGGAAAATAAGATACAGACAATCGTTGTAAATTTGATTGCTGATTTTACACGCGCATGTCTTCTGGCACCGTAGTTAAAGCTCATGACAGGCTGCGCACCACTTGTAAGACCGGTGACCGGCATAGTAATGATTTCCCGGACGGAGTTAATAACGGTCATGATTCCAACGTACAGGTCACCACCGTATCTGGAAAGAGTTGCGTTACAGACAATCTGTACCGATCCATTTGTAATCGCCATAATAAATCCGGCAAGTCCAAGAGCACAGATTTCCTTTACTAATCGGAAGTCCAGTTTCATATAAGCAAGTGAGAGTGTAAGGATTGCTTTCTTTCCGGTTAGAAAATGTAATACCCAGATTGCAGAGATTCCTTGCGAAATGATGGTTGCAAGAGCGGCTCCGCGGACTCCCATGTGGAGAACGAAGATAAAAAGCGGGTCCAGGATCAGGTTCAGGACAGCACCGATGGAGACGGTGAGCATTCCGGTCATTCCAAATCCCTGAGCGTTGATAAAGTTGTTCATGCCAAGACTGATCATGACAAAAAGCGTGCCGATAAGGTAGAGACTGATGTATGCATTTGCATAAGAATAAGTAATATCACTGGCGCCGAACAGGTAAAGTAATGGGTGCTTGAACAGGTAGCACAAAAGCATGAGAATGCCGCCGGAAATCAGGAGCATGGAAAAGGAGTTGCCGAGAATTTTCCGGGCGCGCCCAAGTTCACCGGCACCTCTTGCCATAGAAAAAAGCGGTGCGCCGCCCATACCGAACAGGTTGGCAAAAGCGGTGATGATGGTAATGACCGGCAGAGTCAGACCGATTCCGGTCAGCGCCTGGGTGGATATGTCTGGGAGATGACCGATGTAAATGCGGTCAATTATGTTGTAAAGGACATTAATGAGTTGCGCAAGCGTCATAGGAATTGCAAGACGCAGAATATTTCCAGAGATGCTGCCCTCACCAAAGTCATGAGTGTCCGTAGATTTTGCTTTTGGTAAAGCATTTGTATTATTTTTATGTAAAAGATTCAATTTCGGAAACTTCCTTTCTGATGCTGGTATGGATTTCTTTACACTGGCATAATATACAACAGATAGTATAGGGCAAGCAAAAGGAGAATTCAAGAATTGAAACTATTTCTTTACCTGTCGGATTTTATTGTACCACTCATGATATTCGGGATTATCTGTTACGGAATTACAATGAAAATTCCAGTTTATGACACATTTGTACAAGGAGCGAAGGACGGATTTTTGACTGTTATCAAAATTATGCCGACTATGGTAGGGCTTATGGTAGCAGTCGGAGTACTAAGAGCATCCGGATTTCTGGAATTTCTGGCGCAAATGATTGGAAAAGTTACACAATATATCGGATTCCCGGGCGAATTAGTTCCACTCACAATAGTAAAGATGTTCTCCTCGTCCGCAGCGACAGGTTTACTCCTTGATGTCTACAAAGAGTACGGGACAGATTCCTATTTGGGACTTGTGGCATCCATCAGCATGTCCTGCACAGAAACAATATTCTACACCATGAGCGTTTACTTCATGACCGCAAAAGTAACAAAAACAAGATACACACTGCCAGGGGCATTACTGGCAACACTCGCCGGATTGGCGGCCAGCGTAGTACTAGGGGGCGTAGTAAAATAGAAAAGTTACGGTAGAAAACGCAGAATAACTACGTCCCCAAAAGGTTGCTCTTAGGGGCAAAATTCGGTATACTGATAGGAGCAAATCCCGTGTGTTTGTGGGTGAAGGAGGAACGAATGAATCTGATCAGTCGGATTCCGAAGGATTTTTACAAGGTATTCGGAAGTAAATATATGGAATTCTATATGCAGTTTCTTGTGGCGGTTTACGAGGAGAGCAGCCAGTCGTATTCGCTTTTGGGGTTGACTGAGGGCGAGTGTCAGGCGATTATGAATGAGCAGCTTGCCCGTATGACGTTAGACTGGAGTGAGGAGCGCTTTGATGAGGAAGGGGAGCTTTTGACGCGGTCGAACATGGCGATGATAAGTTTACGGCATTTTGAAGACTGGGGATGGCTTAGACGTGACTATGACGAAACACTAAACAGCTATGTAGTATCTTTCCCGGAGTATAGTCAGTTGTATGTGGAGTTGTTCCGTAATCTTTATAGTGATGAGGACAGCAAGGAGCGCGAGAGTGTGCTGGCAGTGTACAGTCACCTTTATACATATAGTTCGGACAGGGAGAAGAATAATGATATCCTGAAAAGTGCACTGCATACGTCAAGATCCCTGCTTCAGATGCTGGCAAATATGCAGGAAGGGATGCGCGGATATTTTGATGAATTATCGAGCCAGCGAAGTTTTTTAGGAATCCAGGAAGTTCTTGTAAAGGAAATCAACAATAGTGACAGCCAAAAATATGCGATTTTGACGACGACCGACAGCTTTTATCGTTACAAGGAAGCGGTCAAAGAGCTGATAGAGAAGAATCTTGGGGAAAATGAGACAAGGCGCGAAGGTTTTGTGGAAAAGCTCCGGGATATTCAAGTTCAGCTGGCGCGAGAGGAGCAGGAGAAGTCTGAAGAACGAAATGTGCAGAATAAGCTGAGCATTCAGCGTTACCGCCTGGAGCGGGCAGTGAAGCTCTGTGACGAAGCGAATGAAATGTTGTACCGCATTTCCAGAGAGTTCGATGCCATTGAGCGAAGATACAATATGCTGATTGAGCAGAAGACTGTATTTGCAAGCCGGGCTGCTGCGAGAATCCGGTACATTTTGATGGAAGGCGCGGTCGAGGAAGATCAGACAATTGCCTTTGTAAATCTTCTGACTCAGAGTGAAAAACGTGATGAAATTTTGGACAAGCTGTCTCAGAAAATGAAGCTGACCGAACCATACCGTGTGATGACCGAAAAAAGTCTGTATCAGAGACGTGACCGGAAAAAAGAAGCATTTGTACCGCAGGCGGTGACAGAGGTAGCAGAACAGGCAGATTCGGAAGAAATGAATGAGTATGTTCTGAAGCCGCTTTACACGCAGAAGGAAATCCGAGAGTTCCGGAAACAAAATGAACAGGAAGGAAACTTTATTGTGACGAAAGACACAGTAAAATCCATGGAAGATCTGGAAAAGCTGTTTCTTGTTTGGCAGGATGCTACGGAAGTTGCGGAAGGAACGGAAGAGATTGAGGTTGGAGAAGAGCTTGAGAACGAGAATGGTCTGAGATTCTCTAAGCTTGTGATTAAAAAATCTCAGTAATCATCAGGTGAAATATCATAGATGGGGGCTTGTGCCCCAACATCATAATAAGAAAGACAAGGATAAGGAAAAATATATGGTAAATTATATGGAAGAATTGTCTGTTACGGAGGCGGAGAATCTGAAGAAAACCATTTCCGCGCTGTTCAGACAGACATGCATTTTACAAGTAAAATACGATCCGGTCACGCTGACGCCGAGGGATAACCTTCACTATGAAATCTGTGTGAGACACCGGAAATTTATAGAAGACTATCTGTCCGTACTTGGGTGCGAACTGGTACACGACCCACAGGAACACATTTTCAGGCTGACCGGGGAAGGCGTGGCTGTGGAACGTTTGAATGTGACGGCTACGAAGATCATTCTTCTTATTAAAATAATTTATCGGGATAAGATTCTCGGCGAAGGTCTGAATGCGACAGTGACGAATCTGGCGGAGATCCGTGAGTATGGAAAGAACACGAATCTGATCAATGAGAAGCTGACTATGGCAGAGTGGAAAGACGCGCTGTATGTTATGAGCAAGCATCAGATCATCGAGGTGCCGGGTGCGATCCAGAATGTAGAAGATCAGACGAAGATTTACATTTACAGCACAATTAATCTGTATTGCAGTGGTGTAGATATTCAGGCACTGATAAAAGAATATGTTGATGAGCAGATATCAGAGGACAATGAAGATAATGTAGATGTAAGCGGGCAGATATCAGAGGGCGATATAGAACATGCGGAAGGAGGTACAGAAGTTGAAGCAGGCGAAGAAGATATTTACAAGAATGCTGATGAATAACTGGGGCGGTGTCAGCCACAAGGTCATGGAGTTCCATGAGTATGTCAATCTGTTCAGTGGTAAGAGTGGATCTGGAAAATCAACAGTTATGGATGCCATTCAAGTCGTTCTGTACGGAAGTATTTCCGCTACATTTCTAAATAAGGCGGCGGACGATGCGAAGAACCGCCGAAGTGTGCTCAGTTACCTGCGAGGTGCGCAGAAAGACGGCTCTTACAATCGTGATGGACAGGACTTCTGCTCTCAGATCGTACTGGAGATATTTGACACCGGAACGAAGATGAGCACTTGTATCGGTGTTGCATTCGAAGTTGGAAAAAATGATACCGATATCCGGAAGTATACATTTTTCAGCCACTCCGGGAAAATTCCGGAGGACGAGTATCTGACGGAGAAAGGTGTGCCATATACAATTGCAGAACTCAGAAAGCTTGTGGAAAAGCGGGTGGAATCTTCGGACAATCGTGGACGAGGTGATGTGAATCGCCTTTATCCGTCAAAAGAGGCATATCTGAAAACGGTTTATGATGTGATCTTTGGATATGTGGAGCCGGGGCGCATGATGACCATGGAAAAGAGTGCGATTGCCCTTCGCATGACAAATGGAACGGGTCAGTTTATCCGTGATTATATGTTCCCGAAGAGTAAGGAGGACACGGTTTCGACCATCAGTGACCAGCTTGGTGCGTACCGTGAGATCAAAGAGCGTGTGGAAGACCTGGAGAATCGAATCCATCTTTTGGATGAGATCAGCCGGCAGAATCTGGCACTTCAGACGACGCGTGCGGATAAGCTCCATGTGGAACAGGTGTTAAAATATATTGATATTGAAAGCTTCAAGACGAAGATTGAGGCGAGAAGTCAGGATCTTATGGATATCAATGAGAAGATTCGTACCAGAGAAAAACAGCAGAATGAGAATAATGAGAAAAAGACACAGCTTACGAATGCACTTGTTGAGGTAGAAGCGGAACTAAAATCCAGTGATTATGGTCAGAAGGAGAAGGAGCTGAAGAGTCTTAAGGAGACCATCAAGCTTCTGGCCCGCAACAGTGAGCAGTGGCGCGAGGTTGTAAAAGGACTTGTCCGCTGGGAGGAAGATGAAGAGATCAGTGCCTATGTGAGCAATCCGGCACTTCAGAGGATTGATGAGATCAAGTCAGGAAATGTTTCAAAGGAAGCAATTGAGAAGCTAAAGAAACAACTAAGTGACGCGCTGGAGAGCATTAATGAAGAAGTTGATGAAATCGGTACAAGAATCAGTCAGAACCGCAAGGATTTGAAAGAGAAAAAGGAAATGGTGGAGGATCTGAAAAACGACCGCAAACCGTACCGAAAAGAGTTGAAACAGGCAAGGCAGGAGTTACAGAATCGTCTGAGCACACAATATGGAAGAACCATTCACGTCAACATTTTCGCAGACCTTTTTGATATTACAGATGAGAAGTGGAAAAATGCGATTGAAGGTCGTATGGGGCGTGTGAAACACAGTCTTGTGACCGCACCGGAGTACGCCCTTGATGCAGCGAAAGTATTTCGTAAGCTTCAATATCTTGGTGGGATTGATGAAGTAGATCTGTTAGATACGGCCGCAATTGTGAAGTCCGAGCCAAAAGTTCATGACAATTCGATCTATGAGGCTGTTCATGCAGAAGAACCATACGTGGACCAGTGCCTGCGCCGTTATCTCGGAAGAATTGCCAAATGCGAGACAGAGGAGGAACTCCGTGCCTCCGGAAATGGTGTGACAGCCGACTGTTATTCTTATAATAATTACATTTTCCGTCATCTGAAGAAAAATGATTACGAAAAATATGCCTGCATTGGAACGAAGGTTTCTAAGGCAAAGCTTCGTGAAATGGAAGATGAGGTTCTGAAGCTGAGTGAAGAAGTATTGCAAGATCAGCAGATGCAGCAAAGCCTGAAAGCAGCCCAGGGATTTGAGCGGCTGAACCAAAGCCCAGATCAGATTCTGCATCTGGCCGGGGCAGGCGAAGAACTGCAGGCATTTTACGAGAAACAGGATCAGCTGGAGAAGGAACTGAGAGAGCTTCGTGAAGGAAGCAGAGCTGCGGAACTCAATCAGCAGAAGACAGAATTAGAAGGAAAAATCCGGGAAATTGAGAAGATATCTGAACAGCTTCAGAAAGAAATACTGGGCTATGCCAAGACACAGGGACAGGCAGAGCAGGATATCGTGAATTTCCAGAATCGTATGGATTTCCTGATGCAGGGATTTGTACTGAATGAAGAACTGCAGACTGAAGTCCAGGAAGCATTAAAGATACAATCTGAGCAGACATACCGACGTAAGAAAAGTAAAGAATCTGAAGAGCTGATGAAGCAGGAAGAGGAAGTACGTGATCTTCTGACCCGTGCGAGAAATCAGTTCAATCAGGCATATCCATCCTATGGCCTGACGGGCGTAGAACACGAAAATGTTTCTTATGACAGGATTTTGAATCAATGCAGACAGGACTTTGAGCCGAAGTATAAAGATGAATTTCAGAAACAGTATGATCTGATCTATCATACGCTTCGTGAAAATGTAATCGCGACGATCCACGGTGAAATCAAAGCGGCATACCGTCACAGGAAAGAAATCAACCGTATGCTGGCAAAGATTAAATTCTCTGACAGTATTTACCAGATTGATATTCTTCCGGCAGAAAATGAAAATGGACAGTTCTATGAGATGCTGATGGCACCGGAATTGGACAGCAAAGTGCTGGACGATGATGGTTTCGACGGACAGATCACGCTTGGCGAAGACACATTTTATCAGAAGTACGAGCAACAGATCCTGCGCCTGACGGAGAAATTCATGCCTCCGAAAGATGAAGATGCCAAGTCCTTAAGCCAGCACCGTCAGCAGATGGAGCAGTACGTGGATTACCGGAATTATCTGACCTTCAGTATGTACGAACGAGTGGAAGATGAAGATGGAAATGTGAAAAAAAATGCGGTCGATGACATGGCAGGGCGTGATTCCGGAGGAGAAGGACAGAACCCGAAATATGTGGCACTTCTGGCTGGATTTGCAATGCTTTATATGCAGCAGACAAACCGCGATTCCAAGATAAGACTGGTACTTTTGGATGAAGCATTTTCCAAAATGGACAAAGAACGAAGTGAAGTCTGCCTGCACTACGCAAGAGAACTGGAATTACAGTTGATTGTGTGCGTACCGGACGAGCGGCTGCAGTCCTTGATCCGAAATGTGGACAGTGTGTACGGATTTAGAAGATATCAGAATCAGGTAAGTATGATGCATATCGATAAAGGAGAATATCTGGATATGATAGAGGGGAAGATTTGACTCGCATGAGTCAAATCTTCCCTTGAAACTTTCCCCTGAAACTCTTCCGCTAATACGCATTTTTAATTTGCTTCTGTAGAATTTCAAATGGCGCCGGTCCGGTATCGAGGATGCATTGGTGGAACTGATTCTGGGTAAAATCATCTCCCCAGGTTTTTATTGCCAGTTTCTTTAATTCCAGAAATTCCACATATCCGATGTAATATTTGAGATAATTGCCGGGATCTGCGACAATCAGATCAAAAATGTCCTCGATTGTCTTTTCATTCGTGATTCCATAGGTTCGGAAAAAGGCAACTGTTTCAGCAAGAGTCCAGCCGTCATAGTGGATGCCCATATCGGCGAGGGCGTAAAGTCCGAGAATGACGGAGGCATTATGTTGGAGAAGTGTTGCCATATCATGAGAAAGCGGGGAATAGTAATAACTCAGCATTTCACAATATGTAGCCCAACCTTCGGTATATCCGCCAAATGACAGAAGATCTCGAATTGGAGGGTGTTTGGTGGCGGAGTAGTAGACTGTCTGATATAAATGCCCCGGATAACCTTCGTGTGCCAGAGTTGTAAAGAGAGTCAGGTCATCAGAAATGTGTCCGGGATTAATATAGATGACATTTTCGCCACTGTTATCAATTGGCGGAATCATGTAAAAAGCAGGACTTAAATATTCTTCCATAGCTTCCTGAACATATTTTATTTCGAAAGAAACTTTTGGAGGTTTTGGGAATGAGCCGGATATTTTATCTTGCAGCGTATTTAAAATGTTGACCGGATCATCAGAAGAAAATTCGGTACCGTGACCTTTGAATAAATCAGAAGCTGCTCCCGGCGTGGTACCTTGTACAGAGCCAGAATGAGCTTCAGAGTTCTTATGGGAACTGGAATTGTTTAATAATTTCTGCATCGTTAGCAGGTCACTTTGAATTTGTCTTTGTGCAAGTTTCTGAAGCTGTGGAATGGTTCTGGCAGAACCGGTCTGTTCTTTTACCGAGAGTTCATAATATTTTTTCCCATCAGGAAGATAACAGAGTCCCCGTTTGTTGTTTCCGGTATCACGAAGATTTTGGAGTCCGTCACTAAGAGAAGTGTAGGCCGGAAGAACGTAATTTAAGACGGCGTCACGATTTTGTTTCTTATAATCTTCAGAAGTTGTAGCAGGCAAATTCAAAGCGTCAATTTTAGAATCAAATGTGGCATAAAGATAGTTATTTTTCATGGTGGCAAATGTCTGACATTCCGTGATAATGTCGTCGGCGACGTAGGAAGCCATGAAAAGTCCGGCGTTGCTTTTTGCTTTCTCAAATGTGAGAATAGATTGGAAATAATCGGGAATGGTAGTCAGAAGTTTCAGGTAAGTGTCAATATCGTCAGTATTATAAAAACGATATTCTGACAGAAGAATAGGAAGCTGTGCCTGAGTACCGGTAAGTGGTGTGAGAGGTTCTTCATATAAAAGATACGGCCCCATTTCCAAAGAAGAGGTATAAGAGTGTTCAAGAATGTCGTAAGTCAGCTTATTATAATCAGACAGCTTGTTCCGTTTGAACTGATGAAGACTTGCAAGAGCATTTTCCGCAGAAGCACATATAAGCGCCGAGTCTGTTCCGGCGTATCCACAAGAGGCAGGTGGATTTTGAATTCCATAAGATTCCGGATCTTTTACTGTGTAATGAAGCGTGATCGTATTCGCAGACACCTCCTGCCTAAATAGTTCCTCCACGTATCGGTCGAAGCGGGAATTCATATCCAAAGCTGAAGTTCCACCAACAATCGCACTTAGAAGCAGCGCAAAAATCAGCAGGCCGGACATAAAACCAACCAACAGAAAGTGCCGTTTTTTATAAAGAGACATACCAAGAATCCTTTCAGTGCCTTTCTATAATATTTATGAACAGAGTTCGGAGAAAATGTGTTATCATGGAATACATGACATAGAAAAAATGCCGAGGCATTCTTGAAAAAAATGATTTTTGTAAAATGTGTAGTGAATTTACAGAAAATCACATTTGAAAGGAGTTAGAAAATGCAGCTAACACATTTTGATGAAAATGGAAAAGCAATCATGGTCGATGTTACGGAGAAAAATGACACAGTCCGGGAGGCTACGGCAAAAGGACGTATCCTGGTGAGCAAGGAAGTCTACGATGCGATTGAAGCCGGAACAGTCGGAAAGGGGGACGTGCTCGGAGTGGCAACAACTGCCGGAATTATGGGTGCAAAGAGAACTTCCGAACTGATTCCGATGTGCCATATTCTTCCAATCACAAAATGCCGTGTGAATTTCGAGATGAAACCAGAGAAATGTGCAATTGACTGTTATTGTACAGTAAAAGTGACTGGGAAAACAGGCGTGGAGATGGAAGCCCTCACAGGTGTCAGTGTGGCACTTCTTACTGTATACGATATGTGTAAAGCCATCGATAAATCTATGGAAATCGGAGAGATTTATCTTTGTCACAAAAGTGGCGGAAAAAGTGGTGAAATCAGAAACGAAAAGATTGACGGTCAGAAAGCAAGACCTTGCCAGAACTAGGGAAGCTGGGGGAGAGCTAAATTCGTTGACAAATAAGAGGTTATTGCTATAATAATTTTATTACATATTAGAAATGGTGGGACAGATGAAGATAGGCGCAGTAATATTGGTGGCCGGAGTCGGGATACCAGATGAGGAGATGGAAAAGTTTCTTGAGATGAAGAGACCGACCATTTTCGAACAGATGATTGTAAGCTATCAACGTGCGGGTGTGGCAGACATTGCTCTGGTCACACGGGATGGAATGGCAGATAAGATAGAGCAGACATTGCATCGTCGCGGGGTTACATTTTTGGATATAGAGTCGGATTCCTTTGAATTAGCAGTTCTGAAGGGACTTTCTTATCTATTGGATACATGTGAACGTATTTTTGTCGGAGATATTCGTTTCCCTTTTTTTCAACCGGATATATTGGTAATGATGCAGAAGCGTCGGGCAGAATTGCTTGGTGCAGTATATGGAGGTATGTTTGGCGACTTGATCTGTACTAGTCAGGCATGCGCAAGAAATATCTGCAAAAAACTGGAACAACAGATTGAAGAGAGTGCAGAGATGGCAGAAGGAACAGTCAGAAGTACCGGTGTGGCGGCTTTCTGGAAGCAGTTCGGTTATCGGATCGCGCATATAGAGGTTGAGAATGAAGGGATTCTTGTGAAGGTGACATCGGCACGGGAATATGAAGAAAGACGGCAGATATTTGCAGAGAAGCAGATACGAGGTCATGTGAAAGTAAGTCTTGCAGTGAATCGTTCTTTTTTTGGACCGGGTGTTGTAACACTTCTGACTCAGATCGATCGTCTGGGTTCTGTGCGGGAGGCCTGTGCAAAGACCGGTATGTCTTACAGTAAAGGCTGGAAGCTCATCCATACAGCGGAGGAAGAGACCGGCTGGAAGATCGTGGAGCGCATGAGCGGTGGAAAGAATGGTGGCGAAGCCTATATAACTGAGCGTGGGCATATGCTTCTTGAAAAATATGAACTTTACAGGGAACGCGTTGAAGCGGCAGCCCAGGACATTTATAAAGATGTTTTTCAAGATGGTGAATTATTTTAATTAAATTCTGGAATTAAGTTAAAAGCACTTCTACAGGGGACGAGCAGCTAATAACAAAAAGGGAAAGAAGACTGGCGCATGAGAATTTTAATAAGAGGAGCAGGAGATCTGGCTACAGGAATTGCATATCGCCTATATAAATGCGGATTTGAAATTATTATGACAGAGACGAAAGTTCCATTGACTGTACGACGGACAATTGCATTTTCTAGAGCAGTGTATGAAGGAAATGCAGAAGTAGAACATGTTACTGCGAAACTGACTGACGGACCGGAACAGATAGATGACAGAATAAAAAAGGGGTATATACCGCTTCTTGTGGATTCAGGACTTAAGTATTTGAAAGAGTATAAGGCAGATGTAGTTGTAGATGCAATACTGGCAAAAAAAAATCTGGGAACAACGATAGATGCTGCTGAGTTTGTAATTGGGGTCGGACCTGGATTTACCGCTGGAAAAGACTGCCACGTAGTAGTGGAGACTATGAGAGGACATAATCTTGGTAAAGTGATCCATGAAGGCTGTGCAATTCCGAATACAGGAATCCCGGCAGAAATAGGAGGATATTCTATTGAAAGGATCATCCGTGCATCGGCAGACGGACTTTATGAGCCTGTGGTTAAAATCGGTGATCATGTGGAAAAAGATCAGATTGTTGCTTATAGCGGTGGAAAATCTGTCCGAGCGTTGATGAGTGGTATTGTCCGGGGAATGCTGCAGCCAGGGGTAAATGTTACAATTGGCATGAAGTGTGGAGATATTGATGCCAGATGTAAGGAAGAATATTGCTATACAATTTCGGATAAAGCCAGAGCAATCGGTGGCGGGGTGCTGGAAGCAATCATGGAGCATTTCAATGGAGAAAAACATATCCTATAAGAAATGATGCGAGGGACAGGATAAAAGAATTTGTGAATTTTGAATGACTGAAGAATATGACGAATTGGTTGACAAAAAAACCCGTTTTGTTATAATATATTATATAAATTTGAGCGAAATTATAGGGGATTTTGTTTACCTTAGATAAAAGGTGAAAAATCCCTATTTTAATATCAAAAAAATTGATATTAAAATAACTGAGAAATGTTATAAAAATATTTTTTTAAACTGCGAATAGTTTTGAAAAAATATTCGAAGGGAATGGATAAAATGAAATTAATGCGAACGGAAGATGCAGTGGGGCAGGTATTGTGCCATGACATCACACAAATTATCAAAGGCGTTACGAAGGATGCCGTATTTCGAAAAGGCCATATTATTACAGAGGAAGACATACCGGTACTTTTAAGTGTGGGAAAAGATCACATTTACATTTGGGAGAATAATGAGAATATGCTTCATGAAAATGATGCGGCTAAGATCTTGTATGATATGTGTGCAAATGAGCACATGACCCCATCGGAAATCAAAGAAGGAAAAATTGAACTGATCGCGGAGTGTGACGGTCTTTTAAAGGTTGATACAGAGCGATTGAATGCAGTAAATGCGCTTGGTGAAATGATGATTGCCTGTCGTCATGGAAACTTTCCGGTAAAAAAGGGCGATAAGATTGCCGGGACAAGGATTATTCCTCTTGTTATTGAAAAAGAAAAAATGGAGCGTGCAAAAAAATTAGCTGGTGAAGAACCGATTTTTGAGCTGATTCCATTTAAAAAGATGAAAGCTGCAATTGTAAATACTGGAAACGAAGTATTTTACGGAAGGATCAAAGATACATTCACACCGGTTATTATCGAAAAATTGAAAGAATATGGAGCAGAGGTCGTCGGGCATGTAGTAAGTGATGATAACCATGAACATATTACAGCGGCTATTCAGAAATTTTTGGATGAAGGGGTGGATATGGTACTTTGTACAGGCGGAATGAGTGTGGATCCAGATGACCGTACTCCGCTTGCGATTAAGAATACAGGTGCTGAGATCGTGACTTACGGAGCACCTGTACTTCCGGGAGCCATGTTCTTGCTGTCCTACTATGGAGAGAAAAAAAGACCAGTCATTGGTCTTCCGGGATGCGTTATGTATGCGAAACGGACTATTTTTGATTTGGTTCTGCCACGGATCGTGGCTGGAGAGATTCTGAAAAAAGCAGATATTGATACACTGGGAGAAGGCGGCTTATGCTTGAATTGTCCGGTCTGTACTTTCCCGAATTGCGGATTTGGAAAGTAGGTGAGTGCAGATGTGGGAATTCTTACAAAAATTAAAACAACTGCAGCCGGAGAGTAAAAATATCGTTTTGACAGGACTGACAGGAGAGGCACTTGGGGAAAAAGCGCTTGTATCGAATGGAAAGCTGGTATGGGCATCTGTTGCAGGAGGATTTTTAGAACAGCATGACCAGCAGATAGAGCAGGTAGAAGTAAATGGTATAGAGCTTGTTGATGGCGAAAAAATATTTGGTGAAGTTGTAGGTGGACAGAAGAAAATCGTGATCTGTGGTGGGGGACATGTTTCCATGCCGATTATTCAGCTTGGCAGACAGATTGGATGTTATGTAACAGTACTGGAAGACAGACCGAAATTTGCAGATAACGCCAGAAGAGCAGGAGCAGACAAAGTTATTTGTGATACATTTGAAGCGGGACTGGAACAGATTCCCGGTGATTCAGATACATTTTTTGTAATCGTTACCCGCGGACATGTGTATGATCGGATCTGTCTGGAAAGTATTGTAAGAAAACCACATGCGTACATTGGAATGATGGGAAGCCGCAGAAGAGTGGCACAGGTAAAACATAGTGTCCTTGAAAATGGAGCCGATCCACAGGTAATCAGTCAGTTACATTCTCCGATCGGTCTGGATATAAAGGCGGAGACACCGGAAGAAATCGCAATATCCATTATGGCAGAAATTATACAGGTCAAGAATCAGGATAAACGAGGAGCCGGTTATTCGAATGAAATCCGGGATGCAATCGTGAAATGTGAGAATCAGAAAAAGATATTGGCGACGATAGTCGAACGAAAAGGAAGTGCGCCAAGAAGTATTGGAACGAAGATGTTGATAATGGAAGACGGACGATGTGTAGACACTATTGGGGGCGGCTGTATTGAAGCCGCGATTGTCAGCAAAGCGTTATTAATACTGCGAGGATGCGCAAAAGCGCCACAAATCGTGCATGTGGATATGACTGGTGAAGATGCCGAGGAAGAAGGCATGGTGTGTGGTGGTAAAGTAAAGGTATTGTTGGAGGAAGTTTAAAGATTTATGAAGGATCAGTATGGAAGAATAATAGATTATATGAGAATTTCCATTACGGATCGGTGTAATCTCCGGTGTCGGTATTGTATGCCGGAAGGAGTAGAATTAGTTCCGATGAAGAACATTCTTTCTTACGAAGAAATTGAGATGGTCTGTCAGGCGGCTGCAAAGGCCGGAATCCGTAAATTCAAAATTACAGGAGGAGAACCGCTGGTAAGACTGGGGTGTCCGGAATTGATTGGAAAGATTAAGAAGATTCCGGGAGTAGAGCAGGTAACAATGACTACGAATGGTGTCCTGCTGTCAAAATATTTGCCAGAACTATTGAAAAATGGGCTGGATGCGGTGAATATTAGTCTGGATACACTGGACCGGGAACGTTATCAGGTAATTACCGGACGGGACGAACTTTTCAGGGTGCTGGAAAGTGTGGATCAGGCAGTAGATGCCGGAATCCCGGTGAAAATCAACAGTGTACTTCAAAAAGGCATGAATGAGGATGAATTTCTGGCACTTGCAAGATTGACGCTGGAGAAAAAGCTGGATGTACGTTTTATTGAGATGATGCCGATTGGGCTTGGAAAAAAGTTTGAGACGATTTACAATGAAGATATTTTGGAAGAGTTAAAGAAACAGTATCCTGATATTCAGGAAGATCGACAGATTCATGGAAATGGGCCGGCAGTTTATGTGAAGCTTCCGGGAGGGCAGGGAAGTGTAGGATTTATCAGTGCACTTCATGGAAAATTCTGTCAGTATTGTAACCGGATACGCATGACGGCGCAAGGGTGTTTAAAACCTTGTCTGTGCTATGGAAAAGGCGTGGAGCTGAAGGATATTTTTGACAGGCATGAAAAGTCGCAGAGATGCGGAACAACAATGGCAGATCAAGAAACATTGGAATATTTGTATCAGGCAATCGCGGAGGCAATTCAGTTAAAGCCAAAAAGCCACCGTTTTGAAAATTTAAGTGAAATTACAGAAGATAAGAAAATGAGTCAAATTGGGGGATAGAGCTGTGGGAAAGATATTAGCAATTTGTATTAGTGAGAAAAAAGGAACCCAGAAAAAACCGATCGAGTCTGCAAGACTGGTGGAAGAATGGGGAATTGAAGGAGATGCCCATGTGGGTAAATGGCACCGTCAGGTGAGTATGCTTTCATTTGAAAAGATTGAAGCATTTCGAGAGAAAGGTGCGGACGTAGACTTTGGAGCATTCGGAGAGAATCTTGTTGTGGAAGGGTTTGATCTGAGTAAAGTCCCGGTAGGAACGAAATTTCAGATTGGAGAAGCAATTTTGGAATTGACGCAGATTGGAAAAGAATGCCATAGCCACTGTGCGATCTACAAGGTTATGGGTGATTGTATCATGCCAAGAGAAGGTGTGTTCACAAGGGTTCTGAAAGGTGGCGAGATTAAGGCTGGTGATGAGATCACAATGCTTCCATTAGAAAAAGATCGTCCGTTTACGGCGGCGGTTATTACTTTGAGTGATAAAGGTGCTGCAGGAGAGCGGGAGGATAAGAGTGGTCCATTGATTCAGGAGATGCTTATGAAGGAAGGATATGACGTGATAGAGACATTACTGCTTCCGGACGGAGAGCAGCCTTTGAAGCATCAGCTTATGAGACTGGCAGATCAGAGACAGGTCAATGTGATCTTTACGACAGGTGGGACCGGATTTGCAGAAAGAGATGTGACACCAGAGGCAACACAGGCAGTCTGTGACCGCATGGCGATGGGAATTGCAGATGCGATCCGTCAGTATTCACTTTCTATTACCGGAAGAGCAATGCTAAGCCGGGCTGTATCCGGAATTCGAAAAAAGACGTTGATTGTTAATCTTCCGGGAAGCCCGAAGGCTGTAAAAGAGAGTCTGGAGTATGTATTGCCACATCTGGGACATGGACTTGGAATTTTGCGCGGCACAGATGGTGAATGTGGAAATAGCTGATAATTCATGATATCAGTGAGGATAATAATAGCGGTTGCATGTGAGAGCAGACATGAAAATGTGTAAACACGCATAAACGACCGCTATATTATTTATAACACCGATTGTTTTTGTGAAACAAATCGCATTTCCAAAAACAGTCATTATGCTAATCCAAAAGAGGGAGAAACGAGATGAAAAAAAGAGTATTAGCAACATTACTTGCAATGTCTATGGTATTAGGACTTGCAGCATGCGGAAGTAAATCCGACAGCAAAGATGACAAAAAAGAGGAGACAAAAACAGAGGCGAAGGCTGATGATGCAGAAGATGTAGAGCTTCAGGTATTTATTGCCGCCAGCTTGAGCAAAGTTATGGATGAAGTCGCAACAGAGTATCAGAAAGATCATCCAAATGTGAAGATTACATTTAATGCAGATAGTTCAGGAACACTGCTTACACAGATCGAGGAAGGATATGCGTGTGATGTATTCTTTTCAGCAGCTCAGAAACAGATGGATCAGCTGGAGAAGACAGACGGACTTGTAGTTGACGGAACACGTAAGAATGTTGTAAACAACCAGGTCGTAGTTGTAACACGTAAAGACAGTGGAACAAAGGTTACCGGACTTGAGACTTTAAAAGATGCTTCCAGTATCGCTCTTGCAGGTGGAAGCGTACCGGTTGGTAAATATACAAGACAGGCACTTGTAAACCTTGGAATTCTTGACAAAGTTGATGATGTATCCACAACTCCTACAGAGACAATCTCCGAGAAACTTGGCGGAGTTGAGATCAGCGAGCAGGATAACGTAAGTAAAGTATTGGCAGCAGTTGTAGAGGGATCTTGTGAAGTTGGTACAACATACTATTCTGATACATATGGATATGAGGATGAGCTTAATATCCTTCAGACAGTAAGCTATGATCTTACAGGAAATGTAATCTACCCGATCGCTCAGGTTAAAAATGACGAAGCAAGTGATGCAGAAGTCTCAGAAGCAAAAGATTTCATCGATTTTGTAACATCTGATAAAGCAAAAACAATTTTTCAGAAATACTACTTCGATACAGATGTAGAGTAAGAAATATCTTTCCTAAGCCAGCAAAAAAAAGTCCCGTTCCTGTCTCAAAACAGGTCAGGGACATTTACACATGTTCGACTTGAATAGATGTGTACAGGAGGCATTCTTGAAGTCGGAGGAGGAATATAGATGGATGCAATGAAATCGATTATTAAAAATCTGGACTGGAGCCCGCTTTTTATATCATTAAAAACAGGAATCGTGGCGACTTTTATATCATTCTTTTTAGGAATTTATGCGGCGAGAAAAGTGGTAAAGACAACACCGGGCAAGAAGGCGGTCATTGATGGAATACTGACACTGCCGATGGTACTGCCACCGACTGTCGCAGGTTTCTTCCTGCTTTTGATCTTTAGTAAAAGAAGACCATTTGGAATTTTTTTGTATGAGACATTTGATATTAAGGTCGTGCAGTCATGGCTTGGTTGTATTATTGCAGCAACCGTTATCGCATTTCCGCTAATGTATCGTAATGCAAGAGCTGCTTTTGAACAGTTAGATGTCAATTTGATTTATGCAGGGCGCACACTTGGTATGTCTGACATCCGGATTTTCTGGAAAGTTGTGATTCCAAGTGCAGGACCTGGAATTGCATCCGGAACCATTCTTACATTTGCAAGAGCCCTTGGAGAGTACGGAGCAACATCTATGCTGGCTGGAAATATTCCCGGAAAGACGGGAACGATTTCTCAGAAAATTGCTATGGTCATTCAGGATGGAGATTATGCAACAGCGGGAGTATGGGTAGCGATCGTTATGCTCATCGCATTTCTTGTAATCTTTTCCATGAATTTTATATCCGGCACAAAGATGAAGAATATCAAACGCTGGTAGCTCCGGTTAAACAACATACTGCATCTTCTGTATGTTGTTTGAGTTGCCAGGCATACGACAAAAAGAAATTGTGGATGGAGAATGCATGGATTGTACGGGAAATTGTGGAAAGATGCGGGAAGGATAAAAAATGGGAATTAAAGTAGATATTAAGAGAAAACTGGGAGAATTCAGTCTTGATATACATTTTCAGACAGAATCGAAACGAATCGGGATTCTGGGAGCATCTGGTTGTGGAAAAAGCATGACGCTTAAGAGTATCGCGGGGATTGAGACACCGGATTTTGGAATGATACAGATTGATGATAAGGTGCTGTTTGATTCGGCCAATAAAGTGGATTTAAAACCACAGAAAAGAAATGTCGGCTACCTCTTTCAGAATTATGCGTTGTTTCCAACTATGACAGTTGCAAAAAATATTGCGGCAGGTCTGAAAGGCAGCAAGGAAGAAAAGCAAAAAAAAGTACAGGAAATGATTGAAAAATTTGAGCTGACAGGACTTGCTGACCGGTTGCCGGGACAGCTTTCCGGTGGGCAGCAGCAAAGAGTTGCACTGGCGAGGATCATGGCGTATGAGCCGGATGTCATTCTGTTGGATGAGCCATTTTCCGCATTGGACGTATTTTTAAAAGACCGGCTTCAGCAGGAACTGATCGAGATGCTGAAGGATTATGAAGGAACTGTTATTATGGTATCGCACAGCAGAGACGAAATTTATCGTTTCAGCGAGGAACTGTTGATCATGGATCAGGGGAAACCGGTCATTTATGGAGAAACGAAAGAAATATTTGCGAAGCCTGTATATAAAGAGGCTGCAAAACTGACCGGCTGTAAGAACTTTTCCAGAATAAAACGTGTAGATGCACATACGGCAGAGATCCTTGACTGGGGAATTACATTACATACGAATCAGGAGATTGATGAACAGGCAACCTGGTTTGGGTATCGGGCTCATGATTTTGTGCCGGTGTGGGGAAAGCGAAAGGAGAACTGTCTGAAGATAAATGTTGAAAGTGAGGCAGCACTTCCTTTCGAAAGAAATTATTACCTTTACCCGGAAGGGGAAGAAAATCAGAATAAACAGACGATCTGCTGGTTTCTTCAGAGAGAAAAGCTGGAAAAAATCGGAGAGAAAGGAATGCCGGATTATCTGGAACTTACGGAAAAGGGCATGATGTTCCTGAGAGGATAAAAGAGAGGTTTAAGTAGTTGCGGGTTTTATAGGGGTATGTTAGACTGAGCATAGAATAGATTTGAAAAAAATTCAAAACAAGGAGGAAAAAGGTATGAAAAGAATGAAAAGAGTATTGGCTTTGGGGATGGCGGTACTGATGTGTATGGGGCTGACTGCATGTGGCAAAGATTTTGATGCAGCAGGATACACAAAATCGGTATTAGATGCAAATTATCATGCGCAGTATGATAAATATGCCGAATACCGTGGAATTTCTGAGAGTGATGCGAAAAAAGAAGTGACAGAAGGTATGAGAACTCAGATCGAGAGCGCATTTTCAGGAATGGACGTTAGTGATGAGATGATGGATAAATACATAGAGGTAGCTGATAAGGCCTATGATCTGGCAGATTTCACAGTAAAAGATGCCAAGAAACAGGATGATGACAGCTATGTAGTAACTGTAGTGATCAAGCCATCAGATGTATTCAGTAATTCTTCCAATTATGTAAATGATATTGCAACAGAGTATGCAGATCAGGGAAAAGATCCGACACAGACAGATGTGCTTATGGATATTTTAGTTGAGAGTCTGAACCGTGCGATTGAAGCAAACTCTTACGGTGATGAGACGACATTGGAAGTTCATGTAACAGCGGACAAGGATGGGGCATACGGAATCGAAGAATCGGAGATGGAGACACTGGAAGCAACTATGTTCCCAGGCGAATAAATTAGACAAAACAAAGTATTTAATAGCCGGGGTATTAATGGCAGGGTATTAATGGCAGGGTATTAATAGCTGGCCATAGGAAAGCTATATAAAAGGCTTGACATGCCAGTCCTTACTGTGCTACGATTTTTACGTTGAAATTCTTTTATATCTATATAAAAAAGATGTAAATATTCATAAGATAGCCAGAATGATTTATGGAAATTGCTGAATATTGAAAATGAAACAGAAAATGCGTGGAAAAAGAGAGTACGGTTGGAAAGATTCTACAGAGAAGCCCCGGTTAAGCTGAGAAGGGCGGATTGGAACAAGCGGAAGATGGCTTTGGAGCAGTGAGTGTGAAGAGTGGCAGACAGGTCAGGAATTTAGCACTTAATGGGATTCGCCCATTACAGCGAAAGAGTGTAGATGGCACTCGATGAGGTTCTGATCCGTGAGGATAGAGCGAAAAGAAGTGGTAACGCGGAATATCCCGCCTTCTCAGTATGAGAAGGCGGTTTTTTTGTATAGGTAGGAAATTGCATTTCCTACCTATACAAAAAGCCACCGGCAGGATGTGACAAAAATTATCATTAAATAATGAAAAATTAAGATTATAGAAGGAGAGAAGAATATGTGTGAGAAATGCAACAAAGGAAAGTATTATATTACTACAGCGATTGCTTATGCATCAGGCAAACCGCATATTGGTAATACTTATGAGGTCGTTCTTGCAGATGCAATTGCAAGATACAAAAGAAGTCAGGGATACGATGTATTTTTCCAGACAGGAACTGACGAACATGGTCAGAAAATTGAACTGAAAGCGGACGAGGCAGGTATTACACCAAAACAGTTCGTTGACAATGCAGCGGAAGAGATTAAGAAGATCTGGGATTTAATGAATACTTCCTATGATAAATTTATCCGTACGACTGATGAGGATCATGAAGCACAGGTCAAGAAAATTTTCAAAAGACTGTACGATCAGGGAGACATTTATAAGAGTTCATACGAGGGAATGTACTGTACTCCTTGTGAGTCCTTTTGGACAGAGTCTCAGTTAGTAGACGGAAAATGTCCGGATTGTGGACGCGAATGTAAACCAGCGAAGGAAGAAGCATATTTCTTCAGAATGAGCAAATACGCTGACCGTCTGATCGATTATATCAACACGCATCCGGAATTTATTCAGCCTGTATCTCGTAAAAATGAGATGATGAACAATTTCCTTCTTCCGGGACTTCAGGATCTGTGCGTGTCCAGAACATCCTTCACATGGGGAATTCCGGTTGACTTTGATCCAAAGCACGTTGTGTATGTATGGCTGGATGCCTTGACAAACTACATCACAGGAATCGGATACGATTGTGATGGAAACAGCACAGAGCAGTTCAAGAAAAACTGGCCTGCAGATTTACATTTGATCGGAAAGGATATTATCCGTTTCCACACTATTTACTGGCCAATCTTCCTGATGGCACTGGATCTTCCACTTCCAAAACAAGTATTTGGACATCCATGGCTTCTGCAGGGCGATGGTAAGATGAGTAAATCCAAGGGAAATGTATTGTATGCTGATGAATTGGTAGATTTCTTCGGAGTTGACGCAGTACGTTACTTCGTACTTCATGAGATGCCATTTGAGAATGACGGAGTTATTTCCTGGGAGCTTATGGTAGAGCGTATGAATTCCGATCTGGCAAATACACTTGGAAATCTGGTCAACAGAACCATTTCTATGACAAATAAATACTTTGGCGGAACGGTGACGAATAAAGGTGTTGCTGAGACAGAAGAAGACAAAGCAGTTGATGCGGATCTGAAAGCAATCACAGAGGATACGCCAAAAAGAGTGGAAGCTAAGATGGACGAGCTGCGTGTGGCAGATGCAATCACAGAGATTTTCGTACTCTTCAAACGCTGCAACAAATACATCGACGAGACAATGCCGTGGGCACTTGCAAAAGAAGAGGCTAAGAAAGACCGTCTGGAGACAGTGCTCTATAATCTGATCGAGAGCATCAAAACAGGCGCAAGACTTCTGGAGTCCTTCATGCCAGAAACATCTGAGAAGATTCTTGCACAACTTGGTGACGGAAAAGTGACAGAAAAGCCGGAAATTCTTTTCGCAAGATTAGACGTAGAAGAAGTAATGAAGAAAGTAGAAGAACTTCACCCACAGATGACAGCAAAAGAGAAAGAGAATCAGGCAGATGGTGAAGAAGAGACAGTAATCGATATTGATGCAAAACCAGAAATTACATTTGACGACTTCGGAAAAATGCAGTTTCAGGTAGGTGAGATCATTTCATGCGAGGCAGTCCCGAAATCTAAGAAATTACTGTGCTCACAGGTAAAAATCGGAAGTCAGGTAAAACAGATTGTATCCGGAATCCGCAAACACTATACACCAGAAGAAATGGTCGGCAAGAAAGTTATGGTACTTGTGAACCTGAAGCCGGCAAAACTTGCAGGAGTACTTTCAGAAGGAATGCTTCTGTGCGCAGAAGATGCAGAAGGAAATCTGGCCCTGATGACACCGGAAAAAGCAATGCCGGCAGGAGCAGAGATTTGCTAATATACAGAGCTTAAAAATTTTGTGTACGATGAAGCACAATTCAAAAAGGGACAGGTTAACAATCGCTGTAAGAAGCGGAAAAAGGCAGTTTAAATAATTACACAATTTAATTGGGGACGGGGTTTTTTTGAAAAAACCCCGTCCCCAAAGGAGGAAATATGAGTAAGATTAGAATTGGTATTGTAGGTTATGGTAATATTGGCCGTGGCGTTGAGCAGGCAATTAAGAGAAATGAGGACATGGAGTTGGCGGCAGTTTTTACAAGAAGAGATCCTGCGTCTGTCAAAGTTGCGACTGAGGGTGCGAAAGTAGTGCACATGGATGATATGTTATCTATGAAGGGTGACGTGGATGTAATGGTTCTGTGCGGTGGTTCTGCAACGGATCTTCCGGTCATGGGTCCAGAGATTGCAGCGAATTTTAACACAATTGACAGTTTTGATACACATGCCAAGATTCCAGAGTATTTTGCAAATGTGGACAAAGCTGCAAAAGAGGGGAATAATATCAGTATTATTTCTGTTGGCTGGGATCCGGGAATGTTCTCACTGAACCGT
>OLPC01000403.1_pt1 | contig 43743 bp, 24 predicted proteins | sample 1672341 | NCBI WGS metagenome assembly OLPC01 (sample SAMEA3136673, study PRJEB25190) | human gut metagenome | reverse complement strand
GAAGAATTTATTTATCGGAGTTGATTTTTCGAAAGAAAAAGTTGATGTGGCTATCCTTTTTGCAGACGGACTGGTAGAAACCGCTGCTAGAGTGTTCAACGAGTTCAAGACAACCGTGTCTGGCTATAGGCAGTTGGTCAAGTGGGTTGAGCAGAATTCCTGCGGTATCGACTCGTCCTTGTGGCTCTTCTGTGGCGAGAACACGGGCGACTACAGCAAGGGACTGTGCAACTTCCTCTACGGTAAAGGCTACGACATGTGGCTTGAGAACGCAAAGAGCATCAAAGACGCATCTGGTCTTAGACGATTGAAGTCTGACCGTGCTGACGCCTCGATGATTGCAGAATACGCCATGAGGAATTACGATAAAGCCGTTATGTACGAGCCTCTTAGCGAGTCGCTTACACAACTGCGTGAGCTGTTCCTATACCGTCAGATGATCGTAAGACACAGATGCAGTTTCCAGGTGCGTAGAGGCGAAAAGCGACTCACTATGGAGAAGTCGCCAGTCAAGACAATGATTTCGCAGAGCGGACGGCACATCGTCTCTGAACTCAATAAGGAGATAGAGAAGATAGATAAGCGCATTGCCGATCTCATCAAGTCGGACGAGGAACTCACCGAGGTGTTCACCATCGTGACCTCGGTGCCTGGCATAGGAACGCAGAACGCTGTGTGCCTGATGGTGTACACCGACAACTTCCGGCGTTTCAACTACGACTCACGCAAGATTGCCTGCTATTACGGCCTAGCTCCATTCGGCAAAGATTCGGGAACCAGTGTGCATTCCGATCCGCATGTACATTATATGGCGAACCGCCAGATAAAGGCCATGCTGACGCAAGCTGCACTAGCTGCCGTCAACTTCAATCCCATTATGGCGAGGTACTACATGCGCCTCGTAGAACGAGGAAAGAAGAAGCAGGTTGCACTGAACAATGTCAAGAACAAACTTGTACATTTGGTCACAGCCATGGTCAGAAATCGCCAAACATTCACCCCTGAATATAAAATCTCAGCATAAATTGAAAATAATGGTCAAAACATTTGGATATTAACATAGAAAGCGATTTGGGTTTAACCTATGTGTCACTATTAGTAAAACATGGTACGAATGCGGGTTTCGGTTGTTATGCGAATACGTTTCAATCCACACCCTTATGTAGGGTGCGACTTAACGCCAATTTTTTGTAGCTTTGCCCCGATGGTGTTTCAATCTACGCACCCACGTAGGGTGCGACTCCCTCAAGCGAAGAAGAGAGTGACCCATATAGTTTCAATCCACGCACCCACGTAGGGTGCGACCCGAATCTCATGTTCGCTGCTCAGCTTGATAACTTGTTTCAATCCACGCACCCACGTAGGGTGCGACAAATAATACTGCTTACCCTGCCTCGTACCTTCAGTTTCAATCCACGCACCCACGTAGGGTGCGACTCAAAACGGTTCACATTTCACGCTTGATTTAAAGTTTCAATCCACGCACCCACGTAGGGTGCGACGACTTTTTTATAATAGTGTTCCATATGAAGTAAGTTTCAATCCACGCACCCACGTAGGGTGCGACAGATTGGTCAAATCCAATACCTTTTCCAGCATAAGTTTCAATCCACGCACCCACGTAGGGTGCGACTTTGAGTATTTTTGTTTAACGCTGCAAATGTAGTTTCAATCCACGCACCCACGTAGGGTGCGACCTGCATAACGCAGAATCAATTCACGGTCGAGATAGTTTCAATCCACGCACCCACGTAGGGTGCGACCTATCATTGATACCAAAGGTAGGTATAACAGTAGTTTCAATCCACGCACCCACGTAGGGTGCGACATTATGACAAGTACAATCAACGATATTAGTGTGTGTTTCAATCCACGCACCCACGTAGGGTGCGACAAAGTACCTTTAATAGATACTTTACCTTTAGAAGTTTCAATCCACGCACCCACGTAGGGTGCGACCACTCGGTAGTGTCGTCCTTAACTCTGAAGTAGGTTTCAATCCACGCACCCACGTAGGGTGCGACTATAGCGATAAACGCTTGAAGTCGGTTTCTGACGTTTCAATCCACGCACCCACGTAGGGTGCGACTGGTCATGATGATAGTACAAAAAAGGTACGTGGGTTTCAATCCACGCACCCACGTAGGGTGCGACTTATTGACATACTTCTGCAAAGCAAGTACGAACTGTTTCAATCCACGCACCCACGTAGGGTGCGACTTTTAGCATATTTCCAAACGGAGCCACGAGGCATGTTTCAATCCACGCACCCACGTAGGGTGCGACATTTGGATAAAAGTAATGTTCTTACACAAGATTATGTTTCAATCCACGCACCCACGTAGGGTGCGACCGCATATTCAGCAAATGTCTGAATATCATATTACAAAAGTACATTATTTGTGAATAATATGCAAATTTTTGAATACTTATGTGAATCTTATTGGTATATAAATCTATCTATTTGATTTTCAAAGAGTGCGAAAGTCGCTGTATATTATGCAATACTATACGTTCGCACCCTTTATATCAGATTATCAGTTCTCCAGTGACGTCTATCCCCATATTCTTGCCGATAGTCTCCACTTTACGTTTCCAGTTTGAGCCTAATAGATAGAATCTGATGCTGTCTTGCGATGAGTCAATAATGTTCTCTAATTGACTTTTAAGCATAATATATTGCGATTCGGTCAAGACGCATTCAAATACTGAGTTTTGAACTCTCTTCCCATGGTTTAGGCAGGCTTTTGCAACATTGCGCAAACGCTTGGCTCCGTTCAGGGATGTGATATTCACGTCATAGGTAATCAGTACGAACATAAGCTATTTGATTAAAAATACGGGATAATCGTCTATATCCTTTCTTATAAACCTTGCCAATAACATAGACTGAATGTATGGAAGAAGACCAATGCTGACCTTCTCGTTTAAATATGGGTGTGTGATTTGTTCCTTTTTTCTGTTTTGCCAAGCAGACAGAATGGTTTTTCTTGCAGAGTCCGTCATGACTATACCATCATCTCCTTGCTTGACAAAGTCTTTTATGGATATCTGTTTTCTGTTTATTAATGACAATACCAACCTGTCACCCAGGTAGGCTCTAAGCTCTTCCATCATATCCAAAGCAAGAGACGGTCTGCCAGGTCTTAGAGTGTGCATAAATCCCACGTAAGGATCAAGCCCGACTGTTTCAAGGGCTGCTGTTATGTCGTTGCATATTAACGTATATACAAAAGAGAGCATAGCATTGACTGCGTCTTTGGGAGGTCTGCGATTTCGTCCTTCAAACTTGAAGTCTTCCTTTTGGTTCAGCAACAGGTGTGAAAACACTCCGTAATACTTTGTTGCCGCTTCTCCTTCAATGCCTCTTACTGTTTCTATATTGTCCGCATTAAAGACACGGTGTTTGCATTTATGCAAGTATTCAGCTACGCTTTCTACGTCATGGTCTTCACCATTGTCACGGATGAAACGTCGTAGGATATTATGATAGTTTTGTATTTTTCCTCCAATGAACAGTTTGCTGATATGCAAAGCATAGTTTGGTTCATCCGAATTCTTGTATTGGGCTTTTCTTAGCAATACATTACCTTTAGTCGGACCTTGCGAACGGCTTATGTATCTTCCTTGCGGTGAAAGGAAGGTTAGGGCGACATTGTTGTCAGCGCATAATTTCATAAGACCAGGACTTGCGCCCATATATCCAAAGGTGACAATTTGTTCAATGTTGTGGATGGGGATACGGAATATCTCGTTTTGTTTAACGGATACTACTACATTAAGCCCGTCTTTGCTGAGATAGGCTTCAGGTGTGGTTATGTATAATGTGTTAAGTAATATCCTCATATAGGTTATTGTTTAAATAGGTTGACACTTTTACGCAATAATTCATCTCCGGCATACATATATTTATTAACGAACAGTTCTTGCAATGACGCTGCTTGTTGGCTTTTGGCAATTCACCGGATTTGAAGACCTCGTGCATTTGCTGGGCACAATGAATGGTGGTATTTCTCAACGATTCAGAAATGGATATAATCTCTCTACGTTTCACTTCATCGTAATATAGTGCTCCGTACGGGATGTTGATGCCATACATTTCTTCCATGCACATTGCCTGTGCAGCCAATTGCACCTCGTCCCTTTCATCTGGCTTATGATGTCCTCTTTTATATTCCACAGGGTATGGTTTCCAGTAACCTTCGTATCGGTTATGAGTAATGGCATCTTCTGCTGAATCAGTAGGAACAAGTTCTACGGCATCCGTTATGCCATATAGTCCCAATTCTTTTGAGGCAATATGAAGAGAGCGAAGCGTGATGACATCACCATTTTTCTGACGATAGAAGGGATTGTCTACGTTCTTGTGCAGAATCTCACCTTCTGTCGTCAGTTTGTTTTCAGCCCATTGCTGTTCGATATGTATCAAAGCCCATTGTCGGGGACAGAACATAAAGTGCTGTATCCCCGACAACATGAGCATTTCATCTTCAGTATGCATTATGTTATACTAAATCAATTCTTCAACGGTAACGCCGTTAGGAACAGAGTCCTTGTCTATCGAAACAACATAGTCGCTGAACGATCTTGGTGCGGCTTCCGTATTCTTCTTGATTTTCACCAAGTCGAACAATTTGTTGGCTGGAGCATTGCCAAGAACCGAATCGTGACGGAACACGATGAGTTTCTGTGCGCTCATCAGTCCACGTGCGGCAGAACTGTCCACGTCGAACATGTTCTTTAATGCCTCGAAGAATAGCTCCAAGTCTTCCTCTGAGAAGCCCGTTTGCTTGGCAAGGCTTGCTGAGATAAAGCCATGGCAGACATAGAGCCCGTAAGGAACTGTAGCCTTGCGACCCATAGTTCGGTTGTCGCCATTTTGTTTTTCTGCTTCTTTTTCTGTAGCCACAGCCATTCGGGTGATAGAATGTTCTGCTGTTGCTATTGGATCAATAGAACGAGCAAAGGTAAACTGGATGGGGCCTCTTACCTGACCAGCATTCTTACCCGTGGACATGACCGCTCCGAATGTACGGATGTCATAATAATTCTTGCACATGAATAGACGAGCTGCTGCAGTCTTGTCTTTTGCCTTCTTCACATCTTCGTCATCATGAGCCTTGTCTATCTCGCTGTTAAGAACCGCCTTCTCCTTAATGAAGATATCATAACCGTCTGACAAATCTTTTGCTACTTGAACGTAGTTGCGAACTTTGCGCTTCAGGCAAACGTCTGTTACCAAGCCCATTCCGGTCTCAGCATCAACACGAGGAAGGTTTCCTGCATCAGGATCACCGTTGGGATTACCGTCCTGTACATCAAACAGGTAAACGAAATCGATTCTGTTATTAATTTCAGCCATATTGTTTATAATTTAAATGTTATTATTTTAGTTCTTGTTTTCATCTTCTTTTTTAGTAAAGAAGTCTTGTCTTTGGTGGTAGTATCCTATAAAGAATCTGCCTTGGTCTTGAAGGTCAAGATGTGCAGGGAAGCCGGTTGCAGGAATCTTGTCGATGATTTCTTGCTTCATCTTCTCATAGAATATTTTTCTGCTTTCGTTAGTCAGTTTCTCCATGTGATGGTAAGAAAGATTGAGGATAGTGGCAAACACCGAAGCAGGTGTTGCACTTGCAGCATTCATGTATCTTTCACAAATGCTTCTGATTCCATTTGCATCTTCTTGAATCTTGTCAAGAACTGCAAAGAGGCGACCGCAGAGGTAACCTTGATTTGTGTTACTTTTGTCTAACATAGTGTTTATCTTTTTATTGTTATCATTTATTCTGTTAAGATAAGCTTTAATGATTGCCATACGAGCTATGCGAATAGCGTTATTATCTTTATTTCCTGACTCTTCTCTTATTCTGCGGATGCATGCTGAGAACAACGTGAATGGATATGGTGTTCCTTGAAAGATGCTCTTGACTACAGCCTCTGGTAGGTTAGGTGTAGCTTCAGATTGCTTTCCGTTAAGAGTGACAGCTGCAAGCATGCTCTTTATTCCCATATATGGTTTCCCGTCTTTACGAGTATCTATAATCTCCATGTCGTCAAAATGACGAAGAATCTTTTCTGCAAATTCTTTTAAAGAGCATTCAGACCAATACACAACGGCAATTCTGGCAGAGTTTGGAGCGAGTCCAAGTATATAGAAGCGGTCGTCCAATGAAGTCTTCAAAGTTCCAGAATAAATGGAAGTAAAGACTTTACGCACTTGCTCTATTCTTGCATTTGGGTCATCATGCTCTTCGTCTGCAAAACCTAATAGATCGAACAGACTCTCTTCCGTCTGTTCTGCTGCCTCGGCATTGGAAGAAGCCCAAAATACGAAGGTACGATTGCCTACACCAAACTTGTTATGCGACCCTTTTTGCAGCATAGCATTAAGAGCTGTGGTATAGGCAAATTCTGCATCTTCACTAATTTGAGCATTGTAGCCCTGTTCTTTTCCATAAGAGTCATAACCACGATCTGTTTTAAAAGAAACTAAAGGACCCGTATCTTTTGTTAATTTTATTGTGGTATGAAGTCTTGCTATTAAGTTATTCTGCCCGGTTATTAAACATGTTCCATTTATGCCAACATTATTTTGATTCAAAACTAAATCCCATACAGCCTTGTTTTCTGCTGCAATCTTATACTCACCTTGTAACAGAAACGATATGTTTTTGTTGGACTTACGCATTTCTTCGTATAATGGATCTTTTTTTATCGTTTCTTCTATGACATCATTGTTTTTATAGAATTTGGATATTGCGTCTAAATAGCTGTCATTAATCGTACGCTCTTTAAATGTTTCTATCATATTAATGAAAGTTCTATTTTTTTTAGAACTTTCATTTGAACCTCCAATGACGTATTCATAATTGTCCCAAAGATGATTTGGAACGTATTTTTTACCACTACGCTTAATCGTTTGTAATACAACAAATGTTTGAGCGGTCTTTTTATCTTTCATTCTACTTTCTATTCTAATGAAAGAACCATCTTTATCTATCACGATAAGGTAGCCTATTTCCTTTTGTTCTAACCCCTTTCGGGTTAGATTCCCGCATCTGTTATAGTAATCGTATAATGCTTTTAGTATCATCTTAAAATCTCCTCACTATTTATTGGTGGAACAATAATAACGCCTGCTTTCATTTGTGGACGATAGAACATAGGCTGGATGTTCTTCGGGTCTTGGAAATCCATGTCATAGAACATGATGCCAAGATCTTTTGTGCCTCCCTGCTCTTCGGATATAGGAGGAGTCAAAGCCTCGTCTTCTGTTACCAAGCGGAATGCTGCCGAGAATTCGCGAGTGCCAAGATAAGGCTGATTGAAACATTGACCTTTACTTGCTCTTCGTTCAAACATTTGATAGTATTTCATAGGGTTCTCGTCTCTGCCAGGTTCGTGCGAAAACAAGTCTTTCTCAATTTTTCGTTTGGCAACAGAACGGTATTCCATTTTAGCCCAAATCCGATAACGAACATCCTTGAGCAATAAAGAGTTTTTTTGCTGACGTTTGTCCTCTATATAAATGACAGACTTGCCGGCAACAGCACCAACTTCATTTCTTCTCACCGATGTCCATTTGACAGGATTTAGTACTTCTATTTTGGTTATTTGCCAATGTATGGCAGGTTTCCATAATATAGCCTCGAATATGGCGCGTGCAGCCGACGGTGTAATAACATCATAGCTGACGCGCTCCACTTTAAGTTCTGGGCGGGTGAAGCAAGCCATATCGCCCCACACCTCCAAACAATATTCTCTGTCTGTATGTTCCATATTATTATTTATCTTTATTGTATTAATATTTCATTTGCCCAATTATTGTCGGTTCTAAGTCCAATATGTTCATCATATTGTTGTTTGTAATCGACAACAAAAAGCCCTTCTTTCTTTTCGCTGACAACCCCCATGTCTGCCAATGTCTTGAAGTCTGTCTTGTTGATGTTAACCATATACTTTGACAGCTTTTTCATCAGCATGTATGATGGCCCGTTAACTTATAATTGCTGGACAAGATCTATGCTGTTTTTCCAGCAGACAACAACATTTACACCATCGTCTTCTATTAGCTGGAATTCCTTGGCTGCTGTCTGAAAACTCAAAATGTTTGTCGGATAATAAAGATAATGTCTTATATCTTTCTTATCAAAAGACTCTTTTCTGCAATAGAGTTGCTTGAAGAAAGAAGTCATTGTTTCTGGAGCAAACCAGTCATGGTCGTTTCCAAGACTTAGTCTTGCGCTATTTGCAGCTTGTATGTCTCCCTTTGTAAGGTTGTGCTCTTTAGACAATGAAAAGACGTAAGTGGTACTTAAACCATTCTTTCCTTCACGATTACATCTGCCCGCTGCTTGCAGAACAGAGTCTAATCCTGCCTCTTGGCGGAAGACAAAAGGAAAGTCAATGTCAACTCCTGCTTCTATTAATTGAGTGGAGACAACACGGATTATTTCGTTCTTATTGTCTTTCAGTGCGGTTTTTATAGCTTTTATTGTTTCGCTGATATGGTCTGGGCACATCATCTTGGAAAGATGCAATGTAATGCCCTCTTGCGGAAGACGTTCGTATATTTCCTTAGCGTCCCTACGTGTGTTGACAATGCAGAGTACTCTTTTGTGCTGGCTCAGCATCTCTGCCAATTCATCATAGGTTTTTCCTTCGTTATTGATGCTCAGCTTCACTCTACGTAACTTGTCATGTAGCTTGAAATCATCCGGTATTATTTCTGTTATATGATCTATTCCGTTGAATGCGGCTTTCGGATTACACCCTTCAATGAGCCCTCTCAACACGGGCTGACTTGCAGTTGTGAACAAGAAGGATACATTGAAAAGTTTATTATAAGTTTTCAGCGAATCTACTATGGGCTGCAGATAATCCGTAGGAAGAGTCTGCACCTCATCTAAGATTATCACGCTGTTTACTATATTGTGAAGTTTTCTGCAAGCCGATGGCTTGTTGCTGAACATAGATACGAACAGTTGCACGTTGGTGGTAACGATAATAGGGTAGTCCCAATTCTCTGTTGCCAACTTCATCTTCTCTTTCAGTTTCTCGTCTTTTATCTGCTCGGGGTCTACACAGCTATGATGTTCCAGAACATTCTCTTCTCCAAAGATGCTTCTCAGGACTGATGCCGTCTGAACAATAATACTTGTGTAAGGTATAGCGATGATAACTCTTTTCTGTCCGTTCTTTATTGCATGTTTTATAGCCCAAACCAGTGAGGACAATGTCTTGCCTCCACCAGTGGGTACAGTCAAGCTATAGAAACCAGTAGGAGTATCAGCCATCTTCAAACATTGTTGCTGAATCTGGTTTCTTATGATGTTTATCTCGGAAGAGTCAGCTTTAGCCTTTAAGTCCTTTAGCTTGTTTTCAAGCAATGGCAGTAAATTGTTTAATGTTTCTTTGTTTTGTCTTAACGTATAAGATTCCCTGTCCATAAATGCTTCCGTATCAAGAAAGTCTGCATCTACTAAACATGAGAATAGCATGCGAGCTAAATGATGAAAATCGTTTGCTTGTATATTAAATTCCGGTCGGTTTAGCTTTTCCTTTGTATGATAGATGTTTACTTCGGAAGGAATTTCTTGATTGATGATTTCTTTTATCTCGTCAGAATCATGCAGTCCGGTATGATGAGACACAATCTGGTTGACAAATAAATTATAGGAAGACTTTCCATAATATTTTTGAGCTAATATTCCTCCTACGTAGGCATGATGATGTTTGCCACAAATCTTAATGTCGGGGGCATATCCGCTTTCCTTTTTAATGTATTGCTGAAAGGCGTCTGTCTCTTTTCCTTTATCGTGGAGTAGTCCCAATACTTTACCCCATTCGCTCATGCCAAACTCTCCTGCAAATTGTGATGCAAGTCTTGCTACACCGACAGAGTGGTCCTCATTGGATTGTGTAACCCAATGTCCTTCATTGTCTTGATATATATGTGATATAATTTCTGTCATATCCATTCCTATTTTACGTTCTTTTTTATCCTTGCCTCCACTCTCTTCTCTTTGCCGACCGTTTCGGGGAAGGCGTATACTCCCCAACCTTTTTCCAGTCGGTTCTTATTTATGTTCTTGTCGTACCACCAGTCGTAGTGTTCGCGCGAAATCATGCGGAGGTCCCAAGCTTCGTGCACTTGGGCGGCGATGGAGACGCCGTACAGTTCCTTTAGGTCTATCATCTCCTAAAGCGTCAGTTCGTCGCGATGCTCGCCGCCCATTTCTTCTATGAATGCGGACTTGGGGAAGAGGAAGAAGCTGGCGAACTTGTTGCAACGCTTTTCTTCTGACAGGTCTGAAGAGGGAGGGAAGGAGAGGAGAAGGTGGGCGAGTTCGTGAGCGGCTGTGAAACGCAGACGGTCGGCTGTGGTCTTTGAAAGGCGGGTGTCAACGACTATGAGCGGCAGACGATGGTCTGCCCATGTGCTGAGGCCATAAACATCCGCAGGAAGTTCGTCCTCCATGATTCTGATGCCCTTGCGTTCCAACAGGCGAAGCACACTGGCGATGGGACCGTCGCCGCAATGCCAGAGCTGGCGGAGGAGGTCGGCTGCTTGGATGGCATCTTCAAGTGAGGATACCTGAACGTTTTCGATGGGATTCTTAAACTCTTCGAAGATGCCAGCCTCACGTTCTTTGGCGATAAGCCGTTCTGTCCAAAAGGACAGGCGTGCCTCTATAGCCGTGAGAACATCTTCCTGCAGCTTGCCTCCAGATGTGGTGCGTAGCATTGGTATGTTGATGTTTAGGTTGGTGCCGAGAAAATATTCTTCACTGATATCAAGGGCCTTTGCCAGCGCCGAAAGGACGTTGGCATGAGGACGCATGACGCCTCGCTCATACCTTGAAAGACTTTGCTTTGTTACAACAAAGTCGGCAAGTTCGATGAGCTTATCCATGCTGAGTTTTCGCATGCGTCTTGCTTCCCGTAGTCTGATTGCAAATGAATCGTTAGGCATAGTATTTTGGTTTTGTTTAAAAAAGTAATAAAAATCTCAGAATTGTAAACAAATTTCCCCAAACTTTTATTCTTCTTTCCCAAAACTTTTGTTCTTAAGATTGTCAAACAACTGATACACGCTCTCGTATCATAAGGTACGAGCCTTCATTTCATTTCTTTCAGACAAATAAGCAGCACCTCACCATCTCTTGGTTCCACAAAGCGGGACCGACTATCATCCTCAACATCATACGGGATGCGTCAGTCCCCCCTTCGGGGAACTATATTTAGGTGGAGGTGTAGCACGTACCCACAGCTGCGCTGCTTCGCAGCTTGCAGTGGGTTTCATTATATAGGTCCCGCTCCGCGGAACCCTTACAAAACCGCTACTTTTGTGACATCATTCATTTGCTATGTTGTCTCACTTCGTTCGATACACACATTCGTTTCGTTCGATATACACATCCACATCGTTCGATACACACATTCATATCGAACGATGTGAGATAACTAAAGTGGCGGTTTAGCATAACTCAAATGGCGTTTTCTTCCAACAAGCGCAATTATATTATGTTTCTTATGCGTTTTCTCACAATTATTTAGTAATTTTACTGCAAACATAAGAATAACAATCCAAGAAAACGAACCATAAATGACTGACAAGATAAACATACGCAAACTGGAGGCTGACCTCTGGCAATCCGCCGACCTGCTGCGTGCCGGATCGAAACTCACCAGCAGCCAGTATTGCATGCCCGTGCTGGCGCTCCTTTTCCTCCGCTATGCCTACAGCCGCTACAAGATGGTGGAGGCGGAGCTACTCAAGAACCGACCCATGCGTGGAGGCAGGGTGATGCCTGTGGAGGCAAGCGACTTCGCAGCCAAGAGTGCCATCTTCCTGCCGCGAGAGGCACAGTTCAGCTATCTTGTCTGTCTGCCCGACGACCAGCCCATCGGCGAGGCGGTAAATCATGCCATGACTTTAGTGGAGGAGCAGAGCGAACAGCTCACAGGCATCCTGCCCAAGACCTACACCATGTTCAGCGACGAACTGCTGCGTGAGCTGCTCCGCATCTTCAACAACAAGACGCTGGACGAGATAGGCGGCGACGTCATAGGCAGAATATACGAGTATTTCCTCTCAAAGTTTGCCAAGGCTGTGGCAAGCGACGACGGCGTGTTCTTCACACCAAAGTCGTTGGTGAAGATGCTCGTCAACGTGCTGGAACCCAAGCAGGGCGTAATGCTCGACCCCGCCTGTGGTTCGGGCGGCATGTTCGTGCAGACGGGCGACTTCGTCAGCGAGGCGGGCATGAACGCCAACACGCAGATGACGTTCTACGGTCAGGAAAAGGTGGAATATAACGCGCAGCTGTGTCTGATGAACATGGCGGTGCACGGACTGAACGGCAAGATAGTGAGCGGCGACGAAGCCAACTCGTTCTATCACGACGCACATAACCTCGCGGGCAAGTGCGACTACGTGATGGCTAATCCCCCGTTCAACGTGGACAAGGTGAAGGCGGAGTCGGCTGCGGCTGCGGGACGACTGCCTTTCGGACTGCCGGGCGTCAACGCCAAGAGCAAGGAGATAGGCAATGCCAACTATCTCTGGATTTCGTACTTCTATGCCTATCTCAACAATCATGGTCGTGCAGGATTCGTAATGGCATCGTCGGCTACGGACAGCGCCAACAAGGACCGCGACATCCGCGAGAAGCTGGTGCTCACGGGCGACGTGGACGTGATGGTCAGCGTGGGCAACAACTTCTTCTACACGCTCTCCCTGCCCTGCTCGCTGTGGTTCTTCGACAAGGCCAAGCGTCTGGAGAACAAGGACCGAGTGCTCTTCATCGACGCACGCAATTACTTCACGGTGGTGGACCGCACGCTGAACGAATGGACGGAATGGCAGCTGAAGAACCTACAAGCCATCGTCCACCTGTATCGGGGCGAACAAGAGAAGTATGTGCGTCTGACCGCAGACTATCAGAAGGAGATACGCAGCATGGCGGCAGAGGTGAGAAGCCGCGGTGAGGAGTTCAGCAATGCCGTTGACGAGGACACGCGTGGTCATTTTCTGGGTTTGATGGGATGGATAACGGATGCCGTTAAAGACAAGTTTGACCTCGAGGACCTGAAGACGCGCCTCAACAATCAGATTGACCAGACGAAGCAATGCATGAAGTGCTCCGCTTCAGCCATTAAGAAGCGCGAGGTGAAGGCAATGCGCACGGCAGGAGAAGCCTTCATCGCCTACCTCAACGAAATACTGACAGTCATCGGCGAATACGAATGGCTCACCTCAAAGTTCGGGCTTGACGGCACGTACGAGGATGTGCTGGGACTCTGCAAGATTGCCACCATAGACGAAATAGCCGAAAAAAACTACTCGCTAACGCCGGGCGCCTACGTTGGCGTGGCAGAGGTGGAGGATGACGGAGTGGACTTCCATGAGCGCATGAACGAAATACACGCAGAACTGAAGAAGCTGAACAGCGAGGCGAACGAGCTGATGGGAAAGATATTGAAGAGTTGGGAGGATTGGAGATGATAACTACGATTATACCAATAAAAGACATTTGTGTTGGTATATACGATGGGCCACACGCTACTCCTCCGGCAGCAAATTCCGGGGGTGTGTTTTTGGGAATATCTAACATAACTAAAAATGGACATTTAGATTTATCTAACATAAAATATATAAGTGAAGAATATCTTCCGAAGTGGACAAAAAGAGTAACACCACAAGAAGGAGATATTGTGTTCTCTTACGAAGCTACATTAAATCTATATGCTATAATTCCAAAGAATTTCTATGGATGTTTAGGACGTAGAATGGCTTTAATTAGAACTGATAATAATAAAGTTAATAACAAATTTCTCTTCTATTATTTCTTTTCAAAGAAATGGAGAGATGTTGTAGCAGAGCACACCATCACTGGTTCCACTGTAGATAGAATACCTATAACCACGTTCCCTGGGTTTCCTATTGAACTTCCCTCACTTGAAACCCAACACCGCATTGCCTATACCCTATCCCGCTACGACTCATTGATAGAAAACTATCAAAAGCAGATAAAGCTGTTAGAGGAAGCGGCTCAGCGCCTATATAAGGAATGGTTCGTAAACCTCCGATTCCCAGGACATGAGAACACAAAGATAGTGGACGGAGTGCCGGAGGGATGGGAGAAGAAAAAACTTTCTGAGACATGCTCATTAATTTCTTCAGGTAGCACTCCTTCAAGACGTAATGCAAGTTATTGGAATAATGGGATTATTAAATGGGTTAAGACAAAAGAGTTGCAAGATTCATGGATTCTTGATACAGAAGAGCATATTACTAAAGAGGGTTTGGAAGGATCATCTACAAAAATGTTCCCTGTTAATACAATTCTCATGGCTATTTATGCAAGTCCAACTTTAGGAAGACTTGGTGTCTTGGCAACTGAATGCTGTTGTAATCAAGCTGCCTTGGGATTTGTAACAGACAATTCTATTGTTAGCTGGCAATGGTTATATATGAAACTATTTGAATTAAGATGTGAGTTTAATGCCGTTGCGAGAGGGGCAGGACAACAAAACATTAGTGGAGTTGTTGTTAAAGAATGGGAGATAGTGGTTCCTAATAAGGATATGATTAATCGTTTTACGAAACTTATTGCTCCGATTTTTGAGAACAAGAAATCACTTTCCATTCAACTCCGCCTCCTCACCGAATCCCGCGATCGGCTGTTACCGAAACTGTTGAGTGGGGAGATAGAAGTATAAAAACTTAAAGACGTTATGACCGAAAAAGAATTACGCGACATAATAGCCATAGACGAGAGCTACCGCATAGAGCAAACCGTCTCAACTGGAAATATGGATAAGTTCCAGGAAGCAATTTGTGCTTTTGCCAATGATATGCCCGGAAAGCGACAGAAGGGTTATCTGTTGATAGGGGTATATGACGATGGTCGTATCAATGGCTTGAAGGTGGATGACACTTTGATGAAGAAAATAAGTGGCATACGCTCTGATGGCAACATTTTGCCTTTGCCCGTGATGAACACAGAAAAAGTGGAAACATCAGAAGGTGACGTGCTTGTAGTGGAAGTCACACCTTCGTTTGACACTCCTGTGCGCTACCGCGGCAGGACATTCATACGCATAGGACCTCGCAAGGATATTGCAACACTGGAAGAAGAACGCATACTAAGCGAACGTTGTGCAGCTGCATTGCCTACGTTCGACACACGTCCGTGCCGTGAAGCAAAGCTTGACGATATAGATGTGGAACTTATTCAAAAAGAATATATGCCACGAGCAATAGACGCTGACGTTCTTGCAAAAGACCACCGTCCGCTTAAGGAACAACTCGCCTCTTTGCATCTTTGGAATATTCAATGGAACTGCCCTACTTATGCAGCACTAATCATGTTTGGCAAAAATCCTCAGTATTTCATGCCCGGTGCATACATCCAGTATGTCAAGTTCAGTGGCTTTGACAATGGAGGACAGATAATGAATGAGCGCAAGTTTGAGGGCAATTTGTACCGTATGCTGCCACGTTTGGAGAATTTCATCAATGATGGTATTATCACTAAGCGCCCCGTTCCTGTCAGTACTTTGCGAGAAAGGGATATTTACAATTACCCAGAAAAAGCTATTCGTGAGTTAGTTATGAACGCCGTTATGCATCGTGACTATCAATCAAATACACCCACACGGCTCTATCAATATGACGACCGCATAGAAATTATGAATCCTGGTGGACTTTATGGCAATGCACGACCCGACAATTTTCCCAATGTGAATGATTATCGTAACAATGTTGTGGCAGGAATACTGAAGTCTTTTAATTACGTCAATATGTTTAATCACGGTATACGCGACGTACAGGCTTTGTTGGCAGAGAACGGAAATTCTCAAGCAGAGTTCAATGTAGATTACATCACGGTATTTCTGGCAACGGTTAAAGATGCAGAAACGCTGGAAGCTGAGAACATAAGGCAGCAATTGTTTGAAAACCTGCAACCTGACTTGCAACCTAACTTGCAACCTAACTTGCAACCTAACTTGCAACCTAACTTACAACCCGCCTTGCAGGATATAGACATTAAGTATAAATCGCTGATACTCAGCATAAATATATACGAATTTAACGCAAAAGATCTACTACAGAGATATTTAACTTGCAACCATCTTGCAACTCAACTTGCAACCTTAAGCAGACAAGCCTTTTCTAAGTCTGTCTTGCGACCTGCAATAGATTGTGGTTATATAAAGATGCTGTATCCTGACAAGCCAAACAGCAGGAACCAGAAGTATCAATTGACAGAAACCGGATTACAAATTCTTAAGGCTTTATATGACCAAGAGAACTGTCAAACAGATGAATAACGAAACAACTGGTCTATCATTTTAAAAAAAACAACTATGGCAAAAGACTACAGCGAAGACCTGCTCATACAAAAGAGTACTGCCGAACTTCTGGAAAAGGAGCTTGGCTGGCACTCCGTGTATGCCTACGACATCGAGGTGCTCGGAGAGCAAGGCACTCTTGGTAGGAAGAGCCAGCGTGAAGTGGTGCTGACACGTCACCTGAGGCTGGCTCTGAAGCGTCTCAATCCGTGGATGGACGAGAAGCAGACGACGGAAGCCGTGGAGCGAATGACAGAATACAAGAGCAGCCAGACTCTCATTCAGATAAACGAGGAGAAGTATGGATACGTACGTGACGGTGTGCCGGTCACTCGGGTGAAACCGGACGGCACGACGGAGACGGTGCGTGCTCGCGTGATAGACTTTGCCGTGGCGGACAACAACGAGTTTGTTGCCGTAAGGGAGCTGTGGATAAAAGGCGCCATACACAAGCGCAGGGCTGACGTGGTGTGCTATGTGAACGGACTGCCGCTGATATTCATCGAACTGAAGAACCACGACCAGGACATACAGAACGCCTATACAGACAACTATCGCGACTATCTGGACACCATTCCGCACCTGTTCCATCATAACGCCATGATAATGCTGAGCAACGGCACGGAGAGCCGTGTGGGAACGGTGGGCGCCAAGTGGGAGTTCTTCCACGAATGGAAACGACTGACCGAAACGGACCATGGCAACATCGAACTGCCGACCATGCTGCGCGGCATTTGTAAGAAGCAGAACCTGCTGGACCTTATAGAGAACTTCATACTCTTCGACCATAGCGGCGGTACGACGGTGAAGATTCTCGCCCGAAACCATCAGTATCTGGGCGTAAACCAAGCCGTGGAGATGTACAGGCATCGTGACGTGATGAAGGGCAAGTTGGGCGTGTTCTGGCATACGCAAGGTTCGGGCAAGAGCTACTCAATGGTGTTTCTGGCACAGAAGATCAGACGCAAATTTGAAGGGTCGCCCACGATTGTGGTGCTGACAGACCGCGACGAACTGAACAAGCAGATATCGGACACGTTCGAGAACTGCGGACTCTTGGGCGGGCTGAAAGCCAAGCAGTTCATAGCGCAGAGCGGAGACGACCTGCGAGAGAAACTCATGGGCAATCCCTCGTTCGTCTTCTCGTTGATACAAAAATTCAACAAGGCGGACGCCGAACCTATACGTCCTGACCATGACATCATCGTAATGAGCGACGAGGCACACCGCACGCAGAACGGCGTCTTTGCCGACAACCTCATGCACATGCTGCCCACTGCCAACCGCATCGGCTTCACGGGCACGCCATTGCTGCGTGACGACAACATCACGGCTCGCACCTTCGGTCAGTACGTCAGCATTTACGACTTTAAGCGTGCCGTGGAGGACAAAGCCACCGTGCCCCTCTATTATGAGAACCGTGGCGAGAAACTGCAGGAGCTGAAGAATCCGAAGATAAACGAAGAGATTGCAGCAAGGCTGGACGAGGAAGAGCTCACTCCTTCGCAGCAAGCCAAGCTGGAACGAGAATTTGCGCAGGAGGTGCATCTGCTCACAGCCGAGAAGCGACTGAGAGTGGTGGCGCACGACTTTGTGCGCCATTACAGCGACGTATGGACAAGCGGCAAGGCTATGGTGGTGAGCTTCAACAAGGTGACCTGCGTGCGTATGTATAACTACGTGCAGGAATACTGGCGGAAGGAAATCGAGGAGATAAGGAAAAAGACGGAGAAGGACGCTTCGCAGCAGGAAGTGCAGGAGCTGAAGCGAAAGCTGAAATGGATGGAAGAGACGGAGATGGCTGTGGTGGTGTCGCAGGAGCAGAACGAGATACAGACCTTCAAGAAATGGCATCTCGACATCACGCCTCATCGTGAGAAGATGGAGAAGCGCGAGCTGGACAAGGAGTTCAAGGATGCGGACAACAGGCTGCGCGTGGTCTTCGTCTGCGCCATGTGGCTGACCGGCTTCGACGTTAAGACGCTGTCGTGCCTCTACATCGACAAGCCGATGAAGGCGCACACCCTCATGCAGACCATTGCCAGAGCCAACCGTGTGGCGGAAGGAAAGACCAACGGTCTGGTGATTGACTACATCGGCATCGTAAAGGCTCTGCGTCAGGCACTGGCGGACTATACGGCTAATCCCGACGGAGGCAACGGCGGCAACGACCCTACCATCAGCAAGGAGGAACTCATAAAGAACGTATGGAAGACCATCGCTGCGGCGGAAGCTTTCCTCGACGAGAAGGAATATGCGCTGCAGGATCTGATAGACGCCCAGTCGTTCAGCAAGTTGTCGCTCCTTAAAAAGGCAGCCAACCTTCTCTGCGACACGTTGGAGACAAGAAAGAAGTACTGCACCTATGCCTCCTCGCTTCTCCGCCTCTGGAAATATCTGGACAGAGAAGACATCACCGGCGACATGCGGAAGAAGAAGGATGCGCTGGAAGCCATATACAAGGAGCTGCAGAAGAAACGCAAGCATGCCGACATAACTGACCTTAGCGTCGCCATCAACAACATCGTAAACGAATATCTGGAGGTGGACGAGAGACATGGAATGGTGGCGGACAGCGGCAGAAGGTTCGACATCAGCGGCATCGACTTCGACATCCTCCGTCGTGAGTTTGCCAAGCGTGAGGACAAGAACCTCGTGCTGCGCGACATACAGGACCTCATTCATGAACGTCTGGAAAGGCTCCTTGCCGAAAACCCCTCCCGCATAAACTTCTACGAGAGATATCAGGAGATTATCAAGGCGTACAACCAGGAGCAGAACAGAGCCACTATAGAGAAAACCTTCGACGACCTCATGCACCTCTCGCAGACGCTGAGCGATGAAGAGAAGCGTTACGTCCGCGAGGGGTTCAAGAGTGACGAAGAACTCTCCCTCTACGACCTTCTGCTGAAGGACAACCTCTCAAAGCCGGAAATAAAGAAGCTGAAGAACATAGCCATCGACCTGCTCGCCAAAATAAAGAGCCAGCTCGCGGTGATGAGCAATCCGTTCCAGAACCCAACAGCCCGCGCAACGCTCATCGTGACAATACGCGACGTTCTGTGGCAAGAACTGCCGGAGAGCTATTCTGAGGAGAGCATCAACTTCTACAGAGACCAGGTGTATGACTACGTGAGCCAGAGATACGGCAAGGCATGATAATGTATATAATGACACACTATACAAATGTATGCAAATAACTAATTTCTAAACAATGGACACACTATCCCATTTCCATTCACTTGACGAACTGATACGTGCTCTTGACAGAGAGCGCAAACTGCTCAGCGGACTGTTTCAGGACCGCAAGCGGCTGTCGTTCCGTTACGAAGTGGCACGCGACCTGGCAGCCAAGAAGGATGAGAGCCTGAGATTCCTGCGAAGGTTCGGAGTGATCAGGGAGAACGGCGACTTCGTGGAACTGGAGGATGTGTATATGAAGTTCTTCGAGGAAGTGCTTGAGGTGAACGAGGAGATAAATGTGGCGAGCGTGAAGGAGAGCATCGGCAACCTTAATGCCGCCATAGACTATTACCAAAGCGAGAACAGCCCCACACGCAAGTACGGATACCTGAAGGACGTAAAACGCATCCTGCGCAACATCGCTCTTACAACACTAAGAAACGTAATCGACCTGAAGCGAAACATCGACAACACATACAAGAACGAACCGACCTTCGCAGTCAAGAAGAAGAAACTGGTGAACCTCGATGAGAAGCGAAAGGACATATCCGTACTCATCAACGAATGCGAGAGGGTGATAGACGAGAAACAAGCCACCTTCTTCATGATGGCAATGGACGTGGGACTGAAGGAGACGGTGACGGACGTGAAGCTGCAGCTTAGGGAGGTTTATCACAACCTCCTCGAACTTGACCGGCAGATTATCAACTACCTCAACCTCATAGAATATCAGAACCGGCTGTTCGAAAAAGTGCAGAAGCTGAAATATCTGCGCGACCAGATGCTGCTCGAGACCAACACCGACATCAAGGCGAAGATGGACGCAAGGAATCCGGTATGGATGGAGCCTCGCCCAAGATATACGCTGAAGGTGTCGCTGTCGATGCTACGTACCACAGACCTCGGGCTGAAGATTCTGCAAGACGTGGCCAAAGGAAAAAGCAACGACCGCCTTCGCAAAGGCAATCTGGCAGAACCGCTCACCAAGGAAGAGCTTACGGAACAGCAGCAGGTGATGCAGATGGTGGACGTAAGTGAGGTGAAGACGGCATTCATGGCATCAGGAGACAATCTCTTCCACTTCGTGATGAACTATTCCGGATACAGAAAGACGATGACGGAAGAGGAGAAGCTGGTGTTGTTCTGCCAGATAGCCGCACAATACCTTGACGAGCTTTCCATAAGCGAAGAACGTAGCCAATATGGCGACATAGAATTTCCATTGATTTATCCTAAAACAGCTTAAACACACTTATGCGTTATACCAAAGAAATATTCGACATTTTGAGCAAAGGAGGATTCATCTCACAGAACTCCGTATCACAGCAACTGTCTAACCTGTATGATGCCATAGAGGACGACTTCCAGCAATACCAAGACTACTTCAGCGGCATTGGCTTTCTGCTTGAAGGCGGAAACGGTTATTATTATTTCTCACGCTCGGAAAACAAGACAGAACTGGCGGACAAGATACAACGAATGGCAGAATGGATAGACAGAATTGACTTCCTCAAGACCTTCAACACAGCATTCGGGTCAGGGTTCACATTCCGCAAATCCAATATCTTGGAGCAATTCTCAAGCGACATAGAACTCAAGGAAAAGGCGCGTCACCTATATACAGACCTCAAAACCAACGATGAGAAAATGGACAAGCTGATAAGCGACCTCCAACGTCAGGGATTCGTGGAACTGCAAGATGAGCTTGACGGCACTTTTAAGGTGACAGCAGCATTCCATTACATAGAAGAACTTATTGATTGTCTCACCATTATAGAAACCGAAACCGAACAAGCATGAGAGCATTACGCAAGATAATATTTGTGAACAGCGCACACATAAGATACGCAGAGGTGCGACTGGACGGAAATGTGCACTTCATCGGCACTCAGGGCGTAGGCAAGAGCACCCTGCTACGCGCCATCCTGTTTTTCTATAATGCCGACAAACTGCACCTTGGCATTCCCAAGGAGATGAAATCATACGACGAGTTTTATCTGCCCCATGCCAACTCTTACATCGTGTATGAGGTGGAGCATGAACACGGACCGTTCTGCGTGCTTACCTTCCGCTCGTCAGGACGTGCCTGTTACCGATTCATAGACGCAGCATACCGTAAGGAATGGCTTATAGACAACAAGGGAGACGTGACGGCAGACAGCAAGGTGATACGTGAACGTCTGGGAGGAGCGTCGATGAGCAAGATAATTGACCGCTACGAGCAATACCGCGACATACTCTATGGCAACAGACAAGCCGTGAGCAAGGAGTTTGCACGCTTCCAGCTGATGGAGTCGAACCGTTATCAGAATATCCCGCTAAGCATCCAGAATGTCTTTCTCAATTCCAGGCTGGACGCAAACTTCATCAAGGACATCATAATACGCTCAATGAGTGAGGAAGAAGCCAACATCGACCTCGGATATTACCGTCGTCAAGTGGCAGACTTCGGACAGGAATACAAGGACATCTCATGTTGGTATAAGCTGAATCAGAAAGGCGAATCCATAGTACGCACACAAGCGGAAAACGTGGTGAAGACTTACCGCGAACTGCTGTATATGAAGCAGCAGATAACCGAACTGTGCGGCGAACTGAAATATGCAGTACGCACATCAAGAGAACGTCTGCCTTTGGTAGAGAAGAATATAGACGAACTTATAGAAGAACAAAACCGACTGAAAAGGCTGATAAGCGAAATACAGCAGAAATTCGATACGGAGAAATCGAGCCTCAACCAAGAGCAGGGCGCGGTGAACGACCGCCTCAAACGCCTGAAGGAACGTAAAGATTATTATAACGCAAAGAAAATTGATGATATACTGAAGAGATACGAGCAGGAACAGATTCTGCGCGTAAAGCTCAATAGTGACAATGCCCGACTGGCGGAACTCACAGCGCACTTTAAGGACATTACAGCAAAATACAAAGCTCTCTGCCAAGAAATAAATAATGTTCTGGAAAAATATCGTCAGACACAGAATGCACGCATCATCTCTCTCGGACAGGAAAAGCAGTCAGCAGACGAACGTATGCTCGCCGAATACACAAAGCAACGAGAGGAAATAGAAGCAACTTTCGCCGATAAAATCACTTTCGCCAATAATCGCATCGAACAGCTAAAAGGCGAAAAGACAGAGCTGGAGAAAGAAATGCTGAAACTGAAGTACTGGCAACCTTATAAGGAAGACACAGAGACTCTAAAAAAAGAAAACGACAATCTGGCTTTACGTGAGAAAGAACTGAGCGGAGTGATATCCACCACAGATGCAAAGATAAACCAGCTACAGTCAGAATACGAAAAGAACGAGGCTGAAATAATGGCGGACTGTAAAGCCAAGTTGGACGCCAAGCAGCACGAGTTGGATGAGGTGACAGCAAAGTTGGCTGAGACGGACAATCTGCTGGAACGTACCAAGGGATCGCTCTATGAATGGCTGGAGGACAACAAGCGCGACTGGGAACAGAACATAGGCAAGGTGATAAACGAAGAAAGCGTACTCTATCAGACCGGATTGCATCCACAGAAGGACGAGGGAGCATCGCTGTTCGGCGTGAAACTGGACCTTACGGACCTGCCACTCGCCGTGCGCAAGCCTGCCCAACTGAAAGCGGAACGAGCAGAAATGGAGGCATCGCTCCGCTCGTTGAAGGCGGAATATGTCGGCTTGACAGAAGAGCAGGAGAAACTGAAGGATGAACAGAAACGACGCTTTGCCCCCAAGATGAGAGAATTGCGCGAACTGAAATCATACCATGAAACAGAACTGCGCGTCATTCCACAGAAACGCAAGACCATACTCCTGAAGATGGAAGAATATGCTACCAAAGCAGAATGCGAAAAAGAGGAAATAACCAAGCAGCTGAATACACGCCTGCAGGATGTGGCGATACGCCGAACAGCTGCCGATACGGAACTGGCAAAGACACAGAACGAAAAGCAGAAACAGCTGACAGCTGAAGACAAGCGATACCATAAAGCTAAGGAGGAAGCTGTAAAGCAGCACGCACAACGAGTGGCAGAAATACGTGCAGACATCAGACTGCAGGAGCGGAAAACCGACAATGAGCTACAACTGCTGCAACAGCAAGAGCATGAAGAGCTGCACGGACGTGGAGCTGACACACGTATGGTGGAGGAATGCAAGGCCTCGATAAAGGCGACAGAAGCCGAACTAAAATACATAGACGACCACAGACGTATAGTGTTCGACTATCAGCGTGACCGCGAAGAACTGTTCGACCATGAGGAAGAGTTCAAAACAAAAAAGAAGCTCATCACCGATAAGCTTCAGCAACTGAACGAGAAATACAATCTCCGCAAGCAGAAGCATAACGAAACGCTGAACTTACGGAGTAAAGAACTGGATGAGCGCAGGGAGGAAAAGAGCCGTATTGACAACGACCTGCAAAAGGCAGAACGCTTCACACATGACGAAAACCTGTGTCCGCCAATGCTGGCAGAGGCACAAGAATGTCAGACACTGCGCACACCAGGACAGGCTGTGGACGAACTTACGGGCATCATCGTGTCACGCCAAAAAAGCCAAGACAAACTGAAAAGCACGGTGAACGTATTCAAGGGCAATTTCACAGCCAAGAACACATTCAATTTCCGTACGGAACTGGCTCTCGACGAAGACTATCTCGACTTCGCCAACAATTTGGAAGACTTCCTCACCTACAACAAAATAGAGGAATTCCGCCGCCGCACCAGCGAACGATATGTAGACATATTGGGACGTGTATCCAAGGAAATGGGCGACCTGACACGGCACGAATCGGATGTGGATAAGGTCATTCATGATATCAATAACGACTTCCGCGAACGCAATTTTGCCGGCGTCATAAAACTCATTGCCCTTCAACCCGTTCCTTCTGCAGACAAGATGGTGCAGCTGATGAAGCGCATAAAGGATTTTCACGATGACAACCAATACGCCATGGGCGAGCTAAACCTGTTCTCCTCAGCCAACCGCGACGAGGTGAACCAGAAGGCAGTAGGACATCTGCTCGACCTGATGAAGTCGCTTGTTGACAATCCGCAACGACGATACCTTACACTCTCTGACCTTTTCCTGCTGCAGTTCCGCATTGTGGAGAACGACAACGACACGGGATGGGTGGACAAGCTGTCGCATGTGGGAAGCGAGGGAACCGACACCTTGGTTAAGGCAATGATAAACATCATGCTGATAAATGTATTCAAAGGAAAGGTAAGCCGCAAGTTCGGAGACTTCCGCATACATTGCATGATGGACGAAATCGGCAAGTTGCACCCGCAGAACGTGAAAGGTATACTCGACTTTGCCAATGCCCGAAACATCCTGCTCATCAACTCCTCGCCCACCACATACAACGTCTCAGACTATCGCTACACCTATCTGCTCAGCAAGGACAGCAAGTCGCAGACCGTGGTGCACCCCTTAATATCACAACAATAAAAACATCAGAGACCGCTGACAACAATCATATATGAAGATTACGTCATCTCTTATAGACAAGCTTATCAGACTGCGCTCAGGCGAATCGCTTCCGTCCAGCGCCCTACGCGGCGAATGGGTGGAAGAACTCCTGAGCGACGGTGTGCTCATAAGTCGCTCACACGGAAGCAGAAGCAGCATCATTGCAGCTTCTCCAGAAACCTTGGAACAAAGTCTGAGGCATACTGACGAACGATTGGGCAATCTCGACAAAATGAAGGAAACACTTGACACCGAATCCACAAGGTCAGGACAGGCTGCAGAAACAGGTAACTCCAAACTTGTTACGACACGCTCATGCCCAGGTTTTCCAGTCAATTCATACGAACCTATTACATGCAGTCTGAGCGGCAAGGAACTGGTGGTCAATCCACAGGAAGGCACATTCATCTTCATTGCAGATTGGCATTACTTTGCCATACCAGAGAATGTGACCGTCGTAAACATCGAGAACATGGAAAACTTCCGACTCATACGCCGGCAGCAAGCCTTGTTTTCCTCAGCCTTGCCAGGCAAGCGTCTGCTGTTTGTGTCGCGCTATCCGCAGTCGTCCGACCTACGGACATGGCTGCAGACCATCCCCAACCAGTACGTTCACTTCGGCGACTTCGACCTCGCCGGCATCCATATCTTCCTTACAGAATTTCAAAAACACCTCGGCACACGCGCCTCTTTCCTCATTCCGCAAGACATAGAGCAGCGCATAAAGCATGGTTCAGCAGAAAGATACAACGACCAATACCAAAAATTCAGAAAACTAAAATCCGACATCCTTCCACTACAAAAACTCATAGACACACTCCACAAATATCACCGCTGCTACGATCAGGAAGGATATATAGAGAAGAAACTGTAGCTCAATCATTTGTTTAAACAATGCAAAAAGGCGTACAACCGACTTCTATAAGATCTCAGTTGTACGCCTTTTTATTGTTTATTCTGATAAAATCCCGATGGCTCTTGTAGCGAGCTTTTCAGTCAGACCGTCATACGAGTCGGTCTGGACGAAGTGTGGGAGTTGCGACTCCAGGATTACGTATCCGTCATCGATAATTACATACGGAGCCTGCTGCATATTGTTGTCATAAAGCCACGACGCTATTTCCGCGCCCTTGCTATGCAGCACCGTCGGGTCTGTAACGTCAATGTCGGCTGATAGCAGCACGCTGTCACTGATGCCAGACGGCGTGACGTCAATCACCTCGCCCGGCATCCTACGGGCATGCCACAAGCGCTGCATAGCCTCTAAGCCAAGGCATTTCCATGACGACTCTATCACTATTGCAGCATGAGTGGCATCGATGATTCGCCTGAGTTGCGCCACCGCCACGGGATCAAAGAAAGCCCCATGCCTGTCCTCCCAAACCTTCCCTTCATACATCAGCTGCCGCTGATGACGCAGAGTGTTCATAACCCCATCAAGGTCAAGAAATATAATCTTGTCAGTAACTGCCATTGGTAAGAAAATATTAAGAAACTTAAATCTTATAGAACGTCAATTCATTTAAATCGAGTAGGAGGAAAACGAAGTAGTTATCTTCCATTTGCCGTTGTCCAGCCGTTCCGGGCGTGTATATTGCGATTCATGCAAGGGCTTGGTGATGATATACCCCAGTGCATTGTCTGTCACATGCAACTCCACATCCTCCACAGGTTCGCTTGTTACCGACACGCCTATCACGTCGCTGAAATACTCGTCGAAATCGAAGTCTTCGGACAGTGGTTGATATTCATCCGTCCTTTCAGTGATGTTTTCTATGCGGTCTATGGCATAGTTGGAGAAATAATGACAGTCATCGTGTTTGGCTATCAGGAACCAACGGTTGTTGTATTGTTTCAGATAATAAGGACTGACACGAACCGTGCGAGCCTCTTTGCCAAAGGGATGATAGTCTATATCAATGACACGCTTGTTGACTATCATGTCGAAGATAATCTTATACCACTTCATGCCACGCAGATACGGATTGTGCTGAAAACTCACCACTGACTCATTGTTCTCGCCCAAACGACTTGTAGCATAAAGACCAGACTCTATATCTGAAATCCACTCAAACTGAGGTACACCGTCAAAACGCTTCAATAGGATGAGCGCAGCATGTCCACCTCTTCCTGCTTGATAGGTTGGTCTTTCAGCGTTTTCGATCCTGGTGCATACCGATAGTAGGTACTCCTGCCATCCTTCACACGTTCTATCTCTACTCCGAAGCCAAGAGGGTCTTCCATGAAGTTGAGGTCGTTGAATATCTGACGTCGCTGCACGCCCTCTGCCCCTTTGCTTCCGCGAATACCATTCACTTCGGCAAGGGCACGGTTACAGGCATCAATCAAGTCATTGATGTAAAACCTCTTTTGTCTATTTTGCAGGCATCTGTCGAGGGCCTGGTATCTTATCATTGCATTTTTGTTGATTGGCATAGTCTTCTCGTCTTAACAGTCTTGTAATGAGATGTCAAACTTGATGTTTTGGCGTCGTTTTAGCACAATAATATCCCGTGTGTCGGTATTCTCTATGGTGAAACGCTTGCTATTCACAGTCCAGTCACGCAACAGGTCCCATCCATTGGCAAAACCACCGTCTGGGTAGATGCAAAGGCGTTTACCAGCACATTCCATGATGAGTACACGCCAGTGTGGAAGCTTGTTGTATTGCTGGGAGTGTAACGGCACAAGTTCACCGTTCACGTCATTGTCATTTTCCAAATCGTTCAGCCATCCTTCTGTCAAATCAGCCAAAATGGTGTCACGCTGGGCATTATCCTGAAGATTGGCCGTGATAGTTCCTCTGTAGTTAGGGTCGGTATACATCTCCATTAGGTACTCCAAAGTAAAGTCATGCCCAATCTCTTTAACGAAACCGCCGATGGTTTGGAGAGTCAGCACCATTCCCATCACACTCTTCAGATGTTCATCCTGATAACTGATGGTCAATGGTTTACCATGTTGCTTACAATGGCTGATAAACTTGTCCACAATGCCGTCGGAGGAGTTTCTTAATATAGAGAACAGGTCTTTTGTTTTAATCTGCTCAGTGGCGGCATCGTCCAGTATGACAATCTTTGTGTCTGGCTTGTAGGCGAGATCCACAGGGGTTGCCCCTTGGCAGATGTTATCTACTCGGGCGCAGTAGAGAGTCTGGTTGCTCCAAGCGTCATTTAAGTTGGCATTCTCTGAGTTGTTTGTAAAATAGAGCGTCTTACCGATATAAGCAATCGGATAAATAGATTTATTCAAAGTTGCCATGGACATTTCGACCACAGACTTTGCCCAGCCCTCCTTGACGGAGCGCAACATGTTGATACAAGGCTCTGGTATGGAACTGTCATTGTTGCGAAGCACACAGAGTGTTGTCTTTTTGTCCTTGATACCCAGTTTGTTGAAGAAATGTGTTCTCCAACCGTGGTCTCCTTCATAATTCCACTTCTCAAAGTCATCTCGTACAAAGAATACTGTTTCTTGCACTTCATTTCCATAAGCTTCCGCCATACGAACATTGCTGGTTTCCGAAGCTTCTGCTGATACGGCAGCCACTTCTGTTGGAAGAACACCGCGAGCATCCTCCTCTTCCTTTATCCAGTTCAAAGCTGCATCTATGTCCACTTGGTCGATGTAGCGGAGAGTAAACTTGTTGAGCAAGAAGTCTTTTGAATTTCTTCTCTTGGCTTCAAGCAGCATTGTCTTCGCAGCATTGATCACGTCCTTCATCAGCGGAATGTTGGCCAGCTGGTTGGAATATCCTGCACCACCCGGATTGGTGTCGAATAAGCAAAGATGACCGTTGGGCATCACTGTGAAATCCACGGCACCACGCTCCTTGCCCAATGTGTCGAGCAAGGCTTGCGTAAGCACAATACCCAAGGTGAACAACAGGTTGTCTTCCACTCTGCTGTTCATCCATTTCTTCTGCCCTTTGTGACGTATTCTTATTTCTGAGAAATCAGTCTGTATCAGGCCACCGATAATCACATTACGTCTGATGGACGTAGCATCATGCGAACCGACACAGTACTTTCTTGCATCCTTGCCCGATACAGCAAAATGATAGAGCGGTTTGTCTGGATCATCAGGATTTTTCTTCTTATGCACACGGGTGTTCATATCGTATGGCAAACTGCCAAGCGTGTCGTCTGGGTCTGCCACGTCATTTTCAAGAACAGTCCGCCCACATTTGGCACACATACAATATCCATAGCCAGTACCCTCGTTATAATAAAGAATATTGGCATAGCCTGAGTCCCGATTGCTCCTCACTGAGAACAAGTGTGGCTCAGTCACGAGGTCTGCCCAGTCTGTGGTGCCTATCAACTGGGCATTGACGTGTGTATATCTATTGTTGTCTATCACACGACTTTTATCCTCGTTCATGTCTGGTACAAAGCCAACTGGCTGCACAAGTTCCAATCCTTCCTTCCCATTTACACTCCACCGCTGTTTGTTGTCGAGGGAGGTCGAATCGTTGATAACGCATTTCTCGGAATTTCTATATATCTGCTTGAACGAGCGTGCGCCCTGGTACATATTGGCAAACTGCACGCCTCTTACCGCATGACCACTCCATCCACAACGATACTGTTGCCAGGCGCATATTGTGCTATTGCCTCTCGCAAACCATAAGAAGGGTTGGAAGACAGTGTTGTTCTGTAAGCGGCAGATGCCCCCAAACTATTGAGATCGAGCGATAACACCTCAACTGGCATATTGGCATTGGGGGTGAAACGATGGGTTGCCCAAAAATTGAGCAAACGTTCAAGTAACACCTCATAATATTGCATTTTCAGCAACGTACGAAACTTGTCGTTTGTGGCATCCTTGAAAGCAAATTTCAAGTCTTCCAGTTTTCTGCTTAGTTCTGTATAGCATCGCTTGTTGTCTTTCAATGCATTATCGACCACTTCTGGCACCATTCCGTCATAGACGGTTCCACGCAGCAATTGTTCCAGTCCTTCACGAATGTTGTCATCGAGGGCATTCATGCATTTTTGGTTGAACACCTCATACATAGAACCAGCCTGTTCGCCCAACTTATCGTTTGGCGAACACTCTGCATTGTCATCAGGACGCACCACAATCGCATGGTTGCCATCCTTTCGTCCAATGAAGTTGGAATAATAATTATAAACGGCTTGCGTGAGTCGTCCACCGCAGTCGCCGTCTTTGAACACACCAAACGAGCGGATGAGATAAGAGTTGACATGACGCTGCACTACCTGCGGACTCATCAAATCGACCATGGGCACACATACAGGACGGCTGATGATGGTAGATATCGGGGTAAACAACGTTCTCAATCCGATGGCATCACTTCCACACAGTGTGATACAGGCACTCTTCACCTTGTTGTTACGACCGCTTCTTCCTGCTCGTTGCTTGTAGTTGGACGGCATGGGTGGCACACTGGTTAGCATCACCACCTCCAGATTACCCAAGTCTACGCCCATCTCCATGGTGGTGGAACAAGCGAGGATGTTGATGGTATGCTCCTTGAAGTCTAACTGCAAGGTTCGTGACACATCCTTGTCAACTTGCGCCGTGTGCTCAGCCTGAATAAAAAGATTGGGCATCGCATAAATGTCTGTCAGGCGATTTTCAAAAACGCCGTTCTCTCCCCAAATATGGTTGTTCCAGAGTATCTTTCTGTTGTCTTTGGCCCATGCGCGCACTTTTTCTTTCGACAAGTGAGCCTCCGTTGGGAACACCGTCCATTTCTCGTGCCATTCTTCTTTGAGCGAGCATACTTTGTTGCCGCCAAGATAGGGAGCGAAATTCTTGAAGTGGTTCTCTATCGGACGCAAGCATACCGTGTGGTGTAGAGAAGAATCTGTATTGGTGTCGCACAGATACACGTCATCGTAGAGCTTGAAACACAAGTTCTTCAAGTTCAAACGATAAGGTGGATTGCCATCCTTTTGCTTGTCAGTTACATAGCATTGTGCATCCTTGTCCCACGACTGCGACAGTTGTAGTAGTTCACTGCCTTCACGGGTTACGTCTTCCCATAGGGCTTCCAACACATCATTGATAAGGCCGAAATTCTCACGGTAAGCTTCTGTGGCGTTGCCGCCCTTGTTCTGTTTCAACAATTCGGTGATGAAACGCACCGTACGGGCATTCGACATCTTTTTCGGGTCGAGAACAGGTTTCTTGACAGGACGACGGCGAGGCTTTTCTGTAGCAAAACGTTCACAGGCAAAGATGTCTATCGGATTGGTGTCAGCAATCTTCAGATACAGTGATTGGTTGGAACGCACCGTGTAGTCCATGAAAATCTGTATGAGATGATGCCAATCTTCCTTGCTGATTTTGTTTTCCTCGTTGTGTATATTCGCATTGAATCGTTCCACTGCCATTGGCAACTCGATGCGCTCCGTCTGAGGATAGCAAGTACAGAAAAGTCCCAACGTTTCAGGAGCAGCGGCTGATACAGGGCGTGAAGACAGATACATAACCATGATGCTTTGTATGTATTTGTCCATCACCTCGTTGCGAATGTTCCCGTTCACATCAAGTTCCTCACTGTCGCCGCTTCGCTTCACAAACTGCGCACAGAACACCTTGCTAAGCGTGTCGTTTTTAAGCAAACTGGCTATTTCCATCCATGTGAGATACGGCTTCTTCGACTTTTGGAGTGTCTGGATTTTGCCAGCTATCTCCATCAACTTCGTTACATCTGTAGCACAGCTGGGCAAGTCAGCCTGCAACTTGGCGATTTCTGCATCCACCGCCTTTTGGCCTTCAGCTCTGCGGCAAAGTTCGTGGAAGATACGGCTATACACCCAGTCGCGCTCCTGTTCCAGGTTCTGCTTCATCGTAGCCTTAGCTGCCATTTGGCGGCTATCTGCAAAGCTGATATATTGCTGTCCGTCGTGCAGTACAATCTTTTCGCTGTCCTCTGTGTTCACTTTGTCAAGGTTGTCGAGTACAGATGGAGCCATCAGTCGAGATATAAATTCCGGTGATGTCCTAAACTTCATAAGATAGGCACTATCTGCTGTCTCTTCCATGTCTTTGTCCAAGTCCTCGTCACTGTTTCGGCGTTTTGTCAGTTTGCTGTTGCAGTGTGGGCAGCGGCACTTGGTGTTCACCACAAGATGCCATCCACCGTTCAAAGCCAGTCTTGAAACAGAGGAAAGCAATTTGCCGTCCACCACTTCCATGGAAACGTTGTTGTCGCCGTTCTCGTTGTCCTTGTCCGAGAGTCCGATGATGGCCAATGGCTGCTGTTGTTCCTCGTTACTTTCATCCGCAAGGTCAAACATATCGCTGTCCTCACGCTCCACAGCCTTGTATTTGCCGAAGTCATCACCCGGTTGGTTGTTGATTTGTGCCAATGCCACATACTCGCCACAATGTTTGCAGCGGCTCAGTTCCACCAAGGGATCATTCTTTTCGTCCTCCTTGGCATTGTTCATGGTGTAGAGTTTGAAAGCTCCGTTTTCGTGTTCGGTCAGTCGAACATACAAGCCATTGTTGGGCACACGATAGAAATAATGCACTTTTGCCTTGAGCATCGGTATGCCGTCGTTCATGGGCACACGGTCGCACAGCTCATCCAGCAGGGCGAGTTTATCCTCGATGGTTTTGCCATCCGTTATCATTTCGTTCAGGGGCACATATTCCCTGTCGAAAAGCATACGCCACTTCTTTCCGTCGGCATTGTCTGGTATGAAGTCTTCACCGATTCGCTTGCCGCCAACAACATTCACTTGGTCGGTGCGCAAACCTGTAATGCCGCCGATGAACTTCTGCAATTGTTTCATTTCCTCCTCGGGATTTGCACCATTGCCGAATGTCGCTGATGAGGTAGCAAAGCGAACGTTGCTTGCCGATACGCCAAAGGCAAGCAACACTCGGCGCAGCAACATGGCGAGTTCGGCTGCACCAGCACCTGTGTAGGTATGCGTCTCGTCGATTGCCACCCACCTCAGACTTTTCAAGGCTGGATTGGTCAGCACGGCATCCTTGGCACGCAGTAGGATGTATTCCAGCATCGTGGGATTGGTAAGCAGTATGTTCGGCGGATTCTTTCTCACCTGTGCTCTGGTGTAGAGCAGGTGCCTGAATCGGTAGTCCTTCGTCTTTTCGTCCCATCCACGTATCTGCTGTATGCGCTTTCTTGTATGTTCGGCATTAGTAGAATGGTCGTCGGCAGCAGGCTCTTGCTCAGGCAGGTCGCCGTTGAACACGGTGTAGGTAAGGTTTGTGCCGTCCAACAGCTCTTCCAGTCGTTGCTTCTGGTCTTCCATCAGGGCGTTGAGCGGATAGAGGAACAAAGCTTGTACTTGGTCCTGCTTTCCGTTGTCCACCAAGTCCTTTACCAATGGCATCATAAAACACTCCGTCTTACCTGAGCCTGTGCCAGTGGTCACACAGACAGACATCGGCAAACCGTCTGCGGTCTTGTCTTTCAACAAGGTTTTCCAACACTGATACTGGTGCTCGTAGGGAGCATGTTTGGTGGCCTTCCACAAGCCTCCCACCAACGCTTTCGCCTCCTCTGACGGTACAGAGTGTACAGCCTCGTATGAGTTCATGCACTGTACCACAGGCATGGCATCATCTGGAGCAAACACGTTGTTTATCTCCTCTTGTAGTTTCTTGGCATGTTCTGCCTGACTGGCATTGCCTGTCTCTCCACACCACATAGCTGCAAGGGCGCGTTCCACACTTTCGTGGTTATCGTGATAAAGTTTTGCAAACTTCATATTGATGTCATATTATAAGTTGATGTCTAATTCTTCTATATCCAACTGAAATTCGTCAGCCAATCTCGTCAGTCCCTGTCGAAGGTCTTCGGACAATGTCTCACCATAACGCTCCTTCAGTTGGCTGATGAGCTTTTGGTTTGTCTCTCCTCTTTGTGCCATCTGCCTGACAGGATGATAGCCGGAGAAATACGTTTGAAACTTTACAGCCGTCTCAAAGCATTTCAGCTCGATACCCTTTGTCTTCTTTCCGCCGAACACATCCGGTCGTCCTGGTTCGGTATAGAAAAAGTCGAGGTCTGCATCTGGCTTGTGTGCATCCATGAATATCACTTCGCCTTTCTGCTTCTGATAACCATCCTCATAGACAAAAGGTTGTGGGTCTTTGTCTTGATAGATGTTCCACTTCAACAAGGGCAACTCAGTCCTTGGCTTAGATGAATCCTTAGCCAAGCATATCCTCAACCATTGTGGTGCGTCAGCATCAAACGTCATGGCATCCCAACAGGTTCGCTTGCTCAGATGATACAAGGCTTGGTTGTCCTCAGATTTGTCAAAGGTTGCGAATGGTGAAACCATATTGCTGCACTCATACTGGCGGAAGCCTTGTGCGCTGAAATCCGCTATCCGTATGCGGTCTTTGTATATCCAAGGCAACGTAAACTCTTCGCCATCTTCGATGTATTTCCAAACCTTTCCATCAAGATAGAGTTCCTTTGTCAAGGTAGGCCGGTAAACTTCCACTTCGCAGTTACCTATGCGCAATGTCACGGTAGGTTCTATTGGTTGTCCACCTTTTTCTATATGGTCTTGGTAAACCTGTTTCTTTCCGTCCAAGTCCTTATATAATATGGTGGCGGTGTCGAAGCATCGGCAGATGCGACCGTTCAGATAGTAGGCTGTCATGCGATAGACTATATTCTTTTCCGTGATGCGCAGTTGTACCAATCCGAAGTGCGGTTGATTGACTTCTGTCCAATCCTCATACCGTCCGTTATGCTTGAACTGCACATCGTGGCACGTCTCTTCCGAATCCATCTCTGCCTCTGTAATGGCATCCTTTGTGCGGAAGTGGCGCACATGTAGGTCGTCCCGTCCGAATATAAGCGGATAGCGTTCTTCGATCTGGCCTTCCTCTTCGTCCTCTTGCCATATCGTCACAAGTCCACCTTCCTTGTAGCATATTGTGTCTTTGTGCAGTACGGCAAACACCTGGTCGTATCCGTTTCTGTTGTAGAGCGTTATAGACTGCCCCTTGCTGTCGACAAGTGTAATGTCGCTTTGAATGTAACACCAGTTCCATGAGGTTCCAGTATTTCCAGTCTTGTCCTTGAAGACTTTTTGCATATCAGCAGGAGTCGTGCCGTGCCAATCGTTTGTAAACACCACGGCGGTTGCATGCTGTGATTGTTGCTTGCTGGTCCAGCGGTCGTAGCTATCAGTCATACGCCACAATTGCATCCACGACGCCGCCTCTTCCGGCTGTGCAATCCACTCATTGCCCTGATTGTCGTATGCCACAATATCGAGATGGGTGAATGTCTCTACAGGGATGTTGCGTTCTGTAGCAACTCGTTCCTCTGCGCCCCAGGTCACAAAGCCATTGGTGGTGTTGGATAATACAAGGAGTGGATTCTGCTTGTCCAAATCCTGTACGCACTCATCGCCGTTTCTCCATCGGATGCCAATGAAGATGTTGCGCAACCTTTCAGGGTTTGAGACTCCCCAAGCACGAAGACGGTCGAACCGTAGATATTGATGCAGTCCGCCTCCTATTTGTTCGGGCTTTAGAACTATCCGAAGCATTCGCTTCATATAGGGCGAAGCGGGTTGGTTTACCACAATCCATTCCAAAGTGAATTTCTTGCGCAACACGTCGTCGTTGGCGGTGCGGATGGCATCCATCAGAGCCAATGTCTCCTTGCCACGGTGTTGCTCACCCGTACTGTCAAGTATCTCTTTCAGATACTCATACAAGCTATGCTCTTTGGCTATCGACTGTCGAAAGGCCACGGCACGGCTTTCATCGTCCAGATTTTCGAGTGTGTAGTCCTCACTGTGAAACAGGCGGCAGAGTGCTTTCAAGAAGCTTCCTTTGTCGTGCCTTCCCAATTCGTGGCGCACTGCAAGTCCCCCCAACACATAGATGGAGTATTTCCAAAGCCGTGTGCCAGCCTCGGTCTGATAGACATAGCGGTCGGATCGGATGCCAGATGCCTCCCACACTCTTTTCAGATCTATATCATCGGCAGCATTGGTCTGTCCCGTTTCCGAACCTTTGTATATGCGCCTGTACCATTCCGCCAAGTAAATGATAACAAGACGTGCGTCGCTTTCCGTGATGTCCTTGCTCATGGACGCACTTTTCTCGGCGATGTAGGCTTCCAACAATTGGTAGGTCTCATCGCCGATGCGCAACCGCCAGACATAAGGTTCGTCGGGGTTGAATCGCTCCAGTATATTTCTTAGTTCATCGGTCATCTTTTTTGTCGTTATGCGTTTGATAAATCTCTTTGAGTTCCCGAAGGGTCATGGGCTTGCCGTCTTTTCCTCCACGATGTATCATGGAGTGACAGTTGCTACAGAGCGGCACCAGACCTTTCTCGGGGTCAAGGGCATGTTCGCCGTCGGTGTCGGCTATCGGGTTAAGATGGTGAACCTCTATGAAGTCTTTGCCTATCGCCCCATAGCGCGACTCGAAGTCCATTCCGCAAACTTGGCATACATAGCCGTAATGCGCCAGGCATAGTTGTCGCAATCGTTGGTTGCGCTCGTGCCTTGTCACGTTCACCTGTCTTATTTTTCCTTCCGTCAGTTCTTCCTGTCCGTCTTGTTCCGGCAGCAGAGGGTCAGGCTGCGGTATGTTTTTCTTCGGTTGTTTCTTTGCAGCGGTTTTCTTGCTTGCCTTTTCAAACTCAGTTAGTATGGCTTTCTGTTTGCCTTTGAATGTGGTAGAGTCGTAGAAGTCGGCAAGCAGCTTCAACGTCTCTGTATATTGGTCATCGGCAGCAACATTTTCTTTGTTTGCCTCAGAAATGTCGAAGACGCTCTCCCTCCAGTTGGCATATACCTCGTGTCTCGTCTGGGAGTAAATGTCCTCAAAGTCTGCATCAAGATATTTGCGAACGAAAAGAGGCAAGACATCCTCTGCAAAGCGGATTACCGCCTCGCCTTGTCCCTCCGTCTTCCGTCTCGTGCGGAGAAGGAAGGTCTTCAGTTTGTTTTTTGTGTCGATGTCTGCCATACGTTATTTCAATGCGTCATAATCTGTTCCATAATCGAAACCATCAGAACTGATGCTTCCACCATATACATACTTTTTCGGCTTTTTTTCTACTGTCCATTTCCGTACTTCATCAAAAATATCATGGAAAGGTTTGCATCTGATTTTGTCACCAGTAACACTGATAGACAACCCATAGGCAGTAGAGAGAATTGGGCATAATTTCATTGCATTTATGGTCTCCATGTCCTTCATTACCTCGGAATGCCACTCTTTTTCTGAAATATGGATAATGTCCTTGAATCCCAAATGTGGCTGACGAAGTTTTCCAAACGTACTACCACCCCCTGAATAAACTAAAGGTCGAGTACTTAGAGCGTCTGTGAGTCTTTGAATAGGCAATTCGCTTTGCATCTTGAACTCTTTTTTCAAGGCATCCCTTAAATTGATGCAGATTTGATTCAACTCAGAGGAAAAGGCACACTGACGTTCAGCATTGATTTCGCTAAAGTCCTTCACATTGGAATCATGTCGTGTATCATTCGTTGCGTCTGCTTCTGTAAGATAATTCAATCCTTTGTTGATAGAATAGAAACGATATACCTGTGGCTTTCCTTTCTCTATTGTAAAGAACGAAATATCCGTAGTACCACCGCCTATATCAACCATCAAGGACATTCCTGTAGCTATCTTCTGCGACTTGACAAGGGGCATTAGGCAAGCATAAGCCTCTGGGAAAATAAGGATGCCAAATTCCTCTTTCTTTTCATCGCTGTATGGCAGCAACTTGGTGACAGTCTTCAATTCTGATATGGTAGCCTTCAAGAACGATTCTTTATCGTTTTCAAAGACTTCCTCTACCAATCTGTATGCACTTAACAATATTCTGACGGCCAACTGTTGGCGTTTTCTATGGCTCGTTCCATCAGAAGGAACACCCATCTGGATGGCAAAATCTTGTCCAAAAAGTTCTTCCAGCTCAAACAATATGTAGGCCATGTACCATATAGAATAATTGATAGCTTCAGTTTGTGGGAAGTTTCCAACGCTTGTGAAAGTGGCTTGCTTGAAGTAGCGGATAATCTTGCCTCTCTTCAACTTGTTGGGCAAATAACCATAAGTCATATGTCCACTACTATCCACATGAATAATACTGGGCAAAGTGAATTGTTTCTTGCCGTCCGCATCCTTGAACATGAAGAACTCATAGCTCAATTCTGCCCCTTCTTTTTTTTCGATACACACCTTGCTTTGGTGAGTTCCGAAATCCAGTCCAACTGTTATCATGCCCTACCTTGTTATAATGTTGCTTATATGATTGTTATCAGATTTAGCGAAATTAATTTGTCCTGCATTTGTACCTGTCTGTCTTCATTGATACGCGCAAGACGCTCGTCGCGTTCTCGTTCAAGAATGCCTATCTGGTTTTTTGCCAGTTGCACGCGTCTGGTTGTAGCGAGGCGCTCCTTGTCATCGATGTCCCATTCCAGCTTCCACGATTCTTCTTTTATCGTCGCTTCAAATCCTGCAATGCGCGACTTGTAGTATTCTTTTGTCTGTTGCTCATTTCGCTGACGGTCGCTTTCCGTCTGACGTTTCTCCTCTTCCAGACGTGACCGAATCTCTCCGCTTACATATTCGGCGAAATCATAGCTCATATTGTCTATCGTTTCTGCCTTGATGTCATCGTTGGTGGCATTGTGCTCTGCTCCTTCCACTTGCGAACGGCGGTATATACGGTCGATGACATCCTGGTTTTCCTCAATCCTGTCAGTTTGGAGATTAAACACAACGGGAAGCAATACGGAATTTTTCTTCTTTACGCCTTGCACCATGCGCTGCGAGTCTATCTCATAGATACCCATATAATAGCGCGCACCCTCTTGGAGTAGTCCGTCGGCACACAGGGAATAACTGAACGATGTCTTTGTTTCGTCAGCATTTTCCTCGAAGAACTTCAGGCAAGCTTGTATCATGGGATGATAGATGTTCAGATAATAGATGCTACGATCGTCAAAGGCAACATCTTGACTGAACGTGATAAGGAATTTCAACTTGTCATCTATCTTGCGCTTAAACTGGTTGAGACTAATGCTGTACTCGTCATTTAACGGACAATATTGTGTTAGGAAGTTCTTGAGCACGGTGGGTTGACTCACTGGTATCTTAAACTCCCATACATCTTCTTTTATCTTGTCCATATTGCAAGTGGTGAGCTTTTGTCGGATGGCTGCCATCATGAAATTTTGCAACTCTTCCTTTGTCACATACGAGTTATTATTGAGTATGCGACTTATCTCATCCCGGAAGTAAGCATCATTTGTCAAGGTGTTGCTCAACCCTTCCTGCAGGTGTTGTAAATGTTCCTTCTCGTTGGCAATGGCCTGTTCCACCTCAGCAATTTTCTTCTCCCTCTCCTGCTGCGTAAGTTGCTTGGTGAAAAACTCCTTTTCCATTTTGGAGTAAACCTTTTGGATGGTCATCTCCTCACCGTCATAATGTATTTCGGCATCAAGGATGGCTTCCATATCGCCTACAGTGCCTTGGAAAATTCCAATGCGTTCCAGCAAACGGATGTAAATTTCTTCCTGAATGGAACCTGCAACGATGAAGTTGTAGATATTCACAACAGGACTCTTCTGTCCGAAACGGTCAATACGACCGATACGTTGTTCCACCACCATGGGATTCCATGGCAGATCGTAGTTGACCATGGAGTTGCAGAACTGCATATCAAGACCTTCACTACCCACCTCGGAAGACAGTAGTACCTGGATATTGTCATCCGTCTTGAACTGTTGTAGTATTTCATCGCGGTTGTTTATCTGTCCATGTATCACCACAGCGTTGTAACCTGCCTTTTTCAGGCGTATCTGTAGGTAGCGAAGTGTTTTGCGGAAAAGGGCGAACACAATTAACTTGTGTGTACCATTGGCAAACACCTCCTTGATTACTTCCAGCAATTTTTCCACCTTGGCATCACGACAATCTGCATAGGCATCATAACCTCGCTCCAAATCGCTATCGTCGTTGGTATATGCCCATACACTACTGGCTATCATACGCTTCTTTTGCACTAAACCCAAAGCTCCTCCCAGAGTCAGATGGTCATCTCCCCATTCATCCGTATATGAATTGTCGTCTGCATATTGGTCGATGCATTCGTCAAATACCTCTTGTTCGTCGGGAGTAAGGTCTATTTTCACAGGATGCGGCTTACGTTCGGTCTGCGAAAAGTCTGTAGTCACCTCACGCTTTCTGGTGCGAGAGAACACGCTGTTCATCATACTCATGGACGAGAAAAGGTATTGCAAACGTGCCCTTACCTTGGTATTGTCTTCACCATCGCACAAGTCCATGATTTCCTGAAAGATAGGGTCTTCCTGAAATATGTCATGAATGGTTGTGTATTCGGAAAATATTTCTTGCTCATTGGAGTAATAGTGCTGCTTCACTTCCGACATCAACAATTGCTCCTTAATTTTTTTGAGCGGAACATTGTTGTTCACTTGCGAAAGGGCTTTGATGAACGGACGGTTTTCTGCCATACGGTTCTCGAAGATGTCGTAGCGGAAGAAGCGCGAGTTGTCCAACAAGTGCAAAAGGTTGTAGAGATTCTCCTGGCTTATCATCACAGGTGTGGCTGTAAGGAAGAGTGCCGTGTCGGCAAGGTTCATCAACACTTCTGCTCCCTTGTAGGTCTGCGTCTCACGGTTGCGCATCTTGTGTGCCTCGTCGCAAAGCACCATGCTGAAACGCTGCGGATGCTCCATGAGATATTCTATCAGCGTATTGGGCATTTTGTCCTTTTTCGTTCCATCTTCTTTTCCCTTGCTTTTACGTCCGCGAATTTTCTCATAGTTCACGATGGCTCTCACCGTACCTGTCTTGGCATTGAGGTCGTTGATGAGTTCCTTGGCGGTATCTACAATCTTGAATGTCAGGCCGAATTTCTCATATAGTTCTGCTTTCCATTTCTCTTGGAGCGACTTGGGGCATACGATAAGTACGTTGCGCAGTTCTTTGCGAGCTTTTAGTTCGAGCATGATATGCCCCGCCTCGATAGTCTTACCGAGACCCACCTCGTCAGCTACAAGCAAGCGGCGGTTAGGAGAATTGAGAAATTTCAACAATGGCTTGAACTGATAGGCCCGAAACAAGGTTCGCGACGCTTTGAGTGATGAGATAGTGGAATTGTTGGAGTTCTTGATTTTAAACGTTGTATTTTTTTTCGAGTAGTCGGAATAACTACCGAATATGCCACTCTTGCATCGTTCAAAGGGGTCGCTCACATCAAAATCCGCACGAAGGTCTGGCTCCAGCACGGTTGATTGTGTGCCGTCGCCAAACACTACGGTGTATATCACTCTTCCTCTGCCGCTCCTCACATTTATCACCGTGCCGTGAGCGTCGCTGTCTATCTTGACCACTGGGTCTCCTATCTTGAATTGTGCCATGTCTTATTGTTTATAGAGCTTATCATCTTTGCTTATCTGTTTGCAGAATTTCGTTCTCACTTGAAATGTCTGCCAGCAAAATGTGCCAGTGTCCGTGGGTGCGTCCGCCAATTCGTTCAATGACGTTCAGTTCTTTTAAATGGCCTAACACTTTGTACACCTTGGTTTGCCCAATTGTCAATTCCTTACCAATCGACTCATAAGTCACCTTTTTGTCTTGCTGTATCAACCTTAGAACCTGTGTTTCAATAGGAGAAAGGTTGAGTAAATTCCTTTTATCGCTTCTTTCCTCGCTTTTATCTTTTCTTCCCTCGCTGTTATCGCTTCTTTCCTCGCTTTTATCTTTTCTTTCCTCGCTGTTATCGCTTCTTTCCTCGCTTTTGTCTTTTTCCCTACAGACTTTATAAGTGGTCCAGCGGCCCTTGCTGTCCTGTGTCAGCAAGCCTTTGTCCACCAAATTATGGAGCAGTCGACCGGCTTCAATAGAGTTGAGCGACAAGAGTTGCTGCAATATGGTGTTGCTTATTTCGTCGCCGTTCCACACATAAGCCAAGGTCAATTGTTCGTTGGCAGACAACCGTGCATACTCATTCTTACCGATAGCCTGTTGCATTTCGAGGAGCGTTTGCTCAGGCAAGAGGCTGATCATGGGCAGAGTGAGGTCAACTTGCCTCAGCTCGCTGCGGTCAAGTAATGTCGGACAACGCCAATTCTGTTCGCTCCAAGCTTTTAATATCGTAGGATATCCGCTGCCGATATTATCGCCAAAGCCAACCATTCGCAACATATTCTGTATTCTGGGGTTGCGCGCTTTTGAGTTGCCACCTCGTTTGATGTCTTCAATAGGAAGTTTCAGTGAACCAGGATTAGAGAACAACATTCCGTTGTCCTTTTTCGCCACCTTTAGCACTCCTGTTATGAGCAGGTCGGCATGGATGATCATATTGGTAAGTCCCTCGCGCACAGCTTTATGTACGGGTGTGTCATCCACACGTTCCATCCCTTCAAGTTTGAATGGGCGTTTTAGATCGGCTGTGAGTTTAGGTATCACGCGGGTGAAGAAATTGAACAAGTTGTTTTCCCAAGTACCGTCATACGTCAATCGGTCGCTCCATCTGCTCTCTCCGACCAGATTGGTCTGGTCGATGTAGTCCATGCGAAGATTGTCGAAACGTTCACGCACAGGCAGCCCCTTGCCAAACATCAGGAGTCCAGCCACAGTGAGTCCTTCGCGCTTGGTGTTGCGGTCGATAGTGTATCCGCCCATGTTCTTCAAGAATTCCTTGTCATCCAGTTGGTTGAACACATGGTCTACATTGCGCACCTCAAACCTGTTCCTGTAGGCGTGAAGTGTCGGCAAGTCAACGTCGTCCATGGTGTAGTTGTCCACCAAAGCCCCGTCGTTGCCGTTTTCGTTGGCATCACGCAACATCGCTCTCACTTCATCATCGGTGCAATGGTAGTCGCCCTCGTAGTTGCGTTTGTATGCTCCTCTAAGAATGTTTTGGTTTATGTAGATTGGGCGTTCTGTATAGTTGGCCATAGGAATTGTGACAACTATGAGTTGTTTGCCGTCATAGTCGATCGTTTCCACATTCTCATCGAGCAGAATGTTCCGGCTCACCTTGTCACTGTTCACGGTGTCCCACAGTGTCTTCAGTATTTTGTCGGAATTGTTTACCCCCTGTATTTCGAAACGTTCTTGCATGGTCAATTTTGTGCGATGCTCTTTTATGCCAAGCACTATCTGTCCGCCAATTGTATTGGCGAACGAGGAGTAGGTTTCCCAAAAAGATTTGGGAAGTTCGTTGAACGCCTCTTTATATTCCACGTTGATGCGTTCACCGTAGAGCATCATGTCTTTTATCTCTTCTTGCGTCATATCTATTCTCTATTGGCGGTTATGAATCTAACACCTTTTCTTATATATACTCTCTGCCAACGCTTACTCCATCGGCTTGATCATCTTCTCTATGAAAGCAATCTCGTCAGCCGACAAGCCGTACTTTCGGTAGAGCTGCTGGTCGATGTCCGCAACGCTAGCACTCCAATTGATGTCGGAACTGGTGGTGAAATCCTGGAGGGGGACGTTCGCCCAAGTGTCTCTTGGATTGTGTTGGGTGGCTTTGAGGGTGCCTAATAAACATCTGGCAAATTTTGTCTTGACGTAATTCAAACATGCGGATGCCTCCTGGGCATCGGCAACTTGCCGATGCTTAGGAAGGTATCCGTATGTCCGATTACCGGCACGCCGATTACCGGCGTGCTGAGCACCTCGGAGGGCGTGTCAAAACTCCCAATATAAATAACAAAAAACTCGTTGTACGTTCTTG
>OLPC01000402.1_pt1 | contig 43773 bp, 32 predicted proteins | sample 1672341 | NCBI WGS metagenome assembly OLPC01 (sample SAMEA3136673, study PRJEB25190) | human gut metagenome | reverse complement strand
TGTGACACAAACTGCAAACAAAAGATTTCATAGAAACATCCCTCCATTAAATTCCAATTTACCTTATTATACCACACCCCGCCGCTGCGTGTCTATTTCCCGCCGTGCCCGCATACCCTGTACCAGACCAAAACAGAGGAGGGGCTTGCCATGCGGCGGGATGCAGACAGAGAGGAACGAAACGCAAGATTGCTGGCGGGCGTGGTGCTGGCGGCTATGCTGGTGCTGCTGTCCGGCATCATCCATCTGCTGTACCACCGGGAGTACGCCGAGACCGACACCCCCAACGACTGCTTTGCGGTGTCGGCGGCGACGGGGGAGACGGCGCTGCCCAAAATCGTCTGCCTGACCTTTGACGATGGCCCCAGCAAGAACACCGCGCCAATTCTGGAGATTCTGGACAAAGAGCAGGTGCCCGCGACGTTTTTCGTCTGCGCGCAGGACGCCAACGAAAAATATCTGCCCCTTGTGGCGGACATCGCGGCGGCGGGGCATCAGATTGCGCTGCACAGCGCGACGCATCAATACTCCAAAATTTATGCGAGCACCGACGCATTCTGGCAGGACATCAGAACGCTGCGCCAGGCGTTGGAGCCGTATGTGGATGTGGCGGCCATCGACTGGCTGCGTTTCCCCGGCGGCAGCACCAACACGGTCAGCCACCGCTACGGCGGAAACGGCATCATGAAGACCCTGAAGGCCCAGGCCGAGGACAAGGGCTACCACTGGATCGACTGGAACGTCTGTGCCGAGGACGCCACCGCCAGCCACCCGGATGCCGCGCAGATTTTGCGCAACATTCGCCGCGATGCCGATGGTCAGGACACCTGTGTCGTCCTGCTGCATGATACAAAGGCAACAGGTCAGACCGTCAAGGCCCTGCCCGATATGATCGCCTATTTCCGGGAGCAGGGCTACAATTTTTGTACGGTTGCACAGATGGATGCCTTGCAATGTGAAACAAAATAGGGTATAATGTACAAGAATCGAAAAACGGTGGGAGGCGGAACGATGCGCAAAACGGAAAGCCAGAAGATAGCCCTCTGCGGTATGCTGGGGGCGCTTTCGGTGGTGCTTTTGCTGCTGGGCAGTGCACTGCAGATCGGCACCTATGCCGCGCCGATGCTGGCGGCGTTCCTGCTCATCCCGGTGCTGGAGGAATACGGCACGCGCTACGCGCTGACCCTCTACGTCTGCGTGGCAATTCTGGCCGTACTCTTTGTGCCGGAGACCGAACTGGCGCTGTTTTACGTGCTGGTCATGGGGTATTACCCCGTGCTGCGCGTCAAGCTGAACGGCGTAAAAAGCACGCTCCTGCGCTGGGTGCTGAAATTCGCGGTGTTCAACGCGGGCACGGTGCTGGTGTATCTTTTGCTGTTTGCGCTGCTCGGGCCTGCCGTGCTGGACGAGCTGCTGGCCGACGGCGTCGGGATGCTGGCAGCACTGCTGGCCGCGGGCAACCTGTCGTTCTGGCTGTGTGACCGCGCACTGGCGGCACTGACGCGGTATTACCACGTCATACTCAAGCCAAAACTGAAAAAGAAGTTTTAATTCGGGGAGGAAAACAACATGTGGTACGATGAGGCAGTAGTTTATCAGATCTACCCGCTGGGGCTTTGCGGCGCACCGCTGCAAAACGACGGTGACCAGGCGCAGGCGGGCGAGCACCGCATTCTGCGGGTGTTGGACTGGGTGGAGCACATCAAGCGCCTGGGCGCGACCTGCGTGCTGTTCAACCCGCTGTTTGAGAGCGACGCCCACGGCTATGACACCCGCGACTACAATAAGGTGGACTGCCGCCTGGGCACAAACGACGACCTCAGGCAGGTCTGCGCGGCGCTGCACGCGGCGGGCATAAAAATCCTGTTTGACGGCGTGTTCAACCATGTGGGCCGTGGCTTCTGGGCGTTCAAGGACGTGCAAGAGAAGCGCTGGGACAGCCCGTACAAGGACTGGTTCCACATCAGCTTTGACGGCAACACCAACTACAACGACGGCTTCTGGTATGAAGCGTGGGAGGGCTGCAACGAGCTGGTCAAGCTGAATCTGCAGAACCCGGCGGTGAAAAACTACCTGTTTGACGTTGTGCGCGGCTGGGTGCGGGACTACGACATCGACGGCCTGCGTTTGGATGTTGCCTACTGCCTCGACCTCGGCTTTCTGGCCGAGCTGCGCGGGCTGGCCGACAGCATCAAGCCGGAGTTCGCACTGGTGGGTGAGACGCTGCACGGCGACTACAACCGCTGGATGAACGACCACGCCTGCCACAGCGTAACGAACTACGAGTGCTACAAGGGCCTGTATTCGAGCTTCAACACGGGCAACATGCACGAGATTAGCTACAGCCTGAACCGCCAGTTCGGCTCCGAGCAGTGGTGCCTGTACACGGGCAAGCACCTGCTGAGCTTTGTGGATAACCACGATGTAACGCGCATTGCGACGATTTTGACGGACAAGGGCTGCCTACGCCCCATCTACGGTCTGCTGTTCGGTATGCCCGGTGTGCCGTCGGTCTACTACGGCAGTGAATGGGGCATGGAGGGCGACAAGCGCAACGGCGACCCGACGCTGCGCCCGGCGGTGGAGAAGCCCGAGGAGAACGACCTGACCGCCTGGGTCGCGGCGCTGGCCCACGCCCACACGGGCAGCAAGGCGCTGTGCCGGGGCAGCTACCGCAATGTGCTGGTCCAGCCTAAGCAGCTGATTTTTGAGCGCTACGCCGACGGTGAGCGGGTGCTGGTGGCCATCAACGCGGACGGCAATCCGTTTGACGCCCACTTTGACGCGGGCTGCGGCCGCGCGGTGGACCTCATCACAGGCGCCGACCACGACTTTGGCGGCGGCAGCACGCTGGAACCGTACAGCTGCCACTTCTGGAAATGTGAGCGATAATACGATATAAAAAGGCACCTGTCCGTGTGGGCAGGTGCCTTTTTGTGCTATGCTGTATGTTGTAGGGGGCGGCGTCCTCGACGCCCCGCAGGGCAGTATGTAGGGCGGCCTGCCCTCAGGCCGCCGCAGCGGGGTGAGAGTGCCCCGCCCTACAATGTATGGGTTAAAGGGGCAGCCCCTGTAAACCCTGCGGGCCGGGCATGCCCGGCCCCTACGGGGCGGCCCATGTATGGGTTAAGGTCTTAAAGTTTCTTTGCCTACTTTCTTTTCAAAGAAAGTAGGTCACAGGTTCGTATATCCCATCAGCTTTTCATCCACGACGGCGGCGGTGTCGCGGCCCTCGCGCAGCGCCCAGACGACAAGGCTCTGGCCGCGGCGCATATCGCCGCAGGCGAACACCTTCGGGTCTGCAGTGGCGTACTTCACATCGGCCACGGTGCCACGCTTCGTGCGCTCGATGCCGAACGCATCGGCCACATAGGGCTCGCAGCCCGTAAAGCCTGCCGCGATCAGCACAAGGTCGCAGTCCACGGTGAACTCCTCGCCGGTGGGCACCATCTGGCGGCGTCCGTCCACGACTTCGCTTTTCAGCTTGGAGATCAGCGCGCCGCAGACCTGCCCGGCCTCGTTCTTGTAGAACTCCTTGACCGTCGTCTGGTAGACGCGGGGGTCAAAGCCGAATTTGGCGATGGCCTCCTGCTGGCCGTAGTCGGTTTTCAGCACGCGGGGCCACTCGGGCCAGTCGTTGCCGGGGGCGCGGGCCGCGGGCGGGCAGGGCATCATTTCCAGCTGCATGACGCTCTCGCAGCCCTGGCGGATGGCCGTGCCGACGCAGTCGTTGCCGGTGTCGCCGCCGCCGATGACCAGCACGCGCTTGCCCGCGGCGGAAACCGCCTTGCCGTCCGCAAAGTTGGAATCCAGCAGACTGCGGGTCACGCTGGTCAGGTAATCCACCGCAAAGAAGATGCCCTGCGCGTCGCGGCCCGGGGCCTGGATGTCGCGGGCCTGCTTCGCGCCGCAGCACAGCACCACGGCGTCATAGCGGGCCTTCAGCTCCTCGGCGCTGACCGTATTGCCGACGTCGGCGTTAAAAACAAACTCAATGCCCTCGTCCTGCAAAATTTTCACGCGGCGGTCAATGACCCACTTTTCCAGCTTCATGTTGGGGATGCCGTACATCAGCAGGCCGCCCGCGCGGTCCTCGCGCTCATAGATGGTCACGCGATGGCCGCGCTTGTTGAGCAGGTCGGCCACGGACAGGCCCGCGGGACCCGCGCCGATGACCGCCACGGTCTTGCCCGTGCGGGCCGGGGGCGGCACGGCATGAATGGCACCGCTCTCGTAACCGTATTCCACGATGGCACGCTCGTTTTCCTTGACCGTGACCGGGTCACCCGTGACGTTGCCGCAGGTGCAGGCCGCCTCGCACAGGGCGGGGCAGACCCGGCTCGTGAACTCCGGGTATCGGTTCGTGGCGATCAGCCGGTGCACGGCCAGATCCCACTTGCCCTGATAGACCAGGTCGTTCCACTCGGGGATCAGGTTGTTCAGCGGGCAGCCGCTGAACATGCCGCCCAGCTGAACGCCGCTCTGGCAGAAGGGGACGCCGCAGTCCATGCAGCGTGCGCCCTGGGCCTGCTGCTCGTCGGTGTGCAGCGGGACGTGAAACTCGTTAAAATTTCGGATGCGCTCCTCGGGCGGCAGCTCTAAACTGGTCTGCCGCGTAATTTCCATAAATCCTGTCGGTTTGCCCATGGTACTCTGCCTCCCTTACTTTGCGCTTTTCATGGCGTAGAACGCCTCGATCTGGGCCTGCTCGCTGTCCTCGCCCTTTTCCTCCATTTGGGCGATCAGGCGCAGCATTTTGTCGTAGTCGTGGGGCAGGACCTTCTTGAACTTGGGCAGATACTCGCCGAAGTTGTCAAGGATTTCCCTGCCGCGCGGCGACCCGGTCAGCTCCACATGCTCACGGATCAGGTCTTTCAACAGCGATACATCGTACTTGTGCTCCACAGGCTCCAGACTGACCATGTCCTTGTTGACGCGCTGGTAGAAGTCCCAGTCCTCGTCCAGCACGTAGGCGATGCCGCCGCTCATGCCGGCTGCAAAGTTCTTGCCGGTCTTGCCAAGCACGACCACCGTGCCGCCGGTCATGTACTCGCAGCCATGGTCGCCCACGCCCTCCACAACGGCAGTTGCGCCGGAGTTGCGCACGCAGAAGCGCTCACCGGCCACGCCGTTGATGAACGCCGTGCCGCCCGTAGCACCGTACAGTGCCACGTTGCCGATGACGATGTTCTCGCTGCGGTCAAAGGCGGCGTCCTTCGGCGGATAGACGACGAGCTTGCCGCCGGACAGACCCTTGCCGATGTAGTCATTCGCGTCGCCGACCAGCTCGAGCGTCAGGCCCTTGGGGATGAACGCGCCGAAGCTCTGGCCGCCGTAGCCGTGGCAGACGACATGGAACGTGTCGTCGGGCAGCGTGTTGCCGAACCTGGCGGTGATCTCGCTGCCAATGATCGTGCCGAACGCGCGGTCCGTGTTGCCGACGTCCAGCGTGACGGTGCTGGGCTTTGGCTCGGCGGAGTCGAAGCTCTTTTTGAACTTCTTCATCAGGATGCGCATGTCGGGGGTCTTTTCCAGCTGGAAGTTGTAAACATCTTTCGCGTTGAAGTGTACGTTGGAGTTCTCGACCAGCGGGTTCTGCAAAAGCGCGGTCAGGTCCATCTCGCCGGCGCGGGAGCCTGCGGGCGCGGCTTTGACCTTGAGCAGGTCGGTGCGGCCCACCAGCTCATCGACGGTGCGCACGCCGAGCTTTGCCATGTACTCGCGCAGGTCCTCGGCCATGAAGCGCATAAAGTTCATGATGTACTCGGGCTTGCCCTTGAACCGCTTGCGCAGCTCGGGGTTCTGGGTGCAGATGCCCATGGGGCAGGTGTCAAGGTTGCAGACGCGCATCATGACGCAGCCCATGGCCACCAGCGGGCCGGTGCCGAAGCCGAATTCCTCGGCACCCAGCAGGGCGGCAATGGCAACGTCGCGGCCACTCATCAGCTTGCTGTCCGCCTCGATGCGGACGCGGCTGCGCAGACCGTTCATGATCAGGCACTGGTGTGCCTCGGCAATGCCCAGCTCCCACGGCAGACCTGCGTTGTGGATGGAGTTGCGGGGGGCTGCGCCCGTGCCGCCGTCAAAGCCGGAAATCAGGATGACCTCCGCACCGGCCTTGGCAACGCCCGCGGCAATCGTGCCGACACCGGCCTCGCTGACGAGCTTGACGTTGATGGCTGCCTTGCGGTTGGAGCACTTCAAATCGTAGATCAGCTGCGCCAGGTCCTCAATCGAGTAAATATCGTGGTGGGGCGGGGGAGAGATCAGGCCGACGCCGGTGGTCGAGTTGCGGGTCTTGGCGACCCACGGGTAGACCTTGCCGCCGGGCAGCTGGCCGCCCTCGCCGGGCTTTGCGCCCTGTGCCATCTTGATCTGGATCTCACTGGCGGAGACCAGATACTTGCTTGTCACGCCGAAGCGGGCGGATGCCACCTGCTTGATGGCGGAGTTGCGCTCGGTGCCGAAGCGGTCTTCGGCCTCGCCGCCCTCGCCGGTGTTGGACTTGCCGCCCAGACGGTTCATGGCGATAGCCATGCACTCGTGGGCCTCCTCGGACAGCGCACCGTAGCTCATGGCCGCGGTCTTGAAGCGCTTGACGATGGAGTCAACGCTCTCGACCTCGTTGAGGGGCACGCCCTGCTCGGGATAGTTGAAGTCCAGCAGGCTGCGCAGGTGCATCGCGTCGCCGTTCTCATTGGCAGCGGCGGCGGTGTACTGCTTGAAGGTATCGTAATTGCCGGTCCAGCAGGCCTGCTGCAAAAGGTGGATGGTCTGCGGGTTGTAGAGGTGCTGCTCGGCAGCGGGGCCGCCGCGGAATTTGTGCGCACCCAGGCTCGGCAGCTCGCGGTTGATGTCCAGACCCAGCGGGTCGAATGCTTCCTGATGGCGGGCTTCCAGATCATTCTGGATGTCCTGGATCGTGATGCCGCCCACGCGGGAGACGGTGTTCGTAAAGTATTTGTCGATGACCTCTTTCGAGATGCCCAGCGCCTCAAAGATTTGGCTGCCCGCGTAGGACTGGATCGTGGAAATGCCCATCTTGGACGCGATTTTGACAATGCCCGCCAGCACGGCCTTGTTGTAGTCGCTGACAGCGGCGTAGTAGTCCTTGTCGAGAAGGCCGTCGGAAATCAGCTCACCGATAGTCTCCTGCGCCAGATACGGGTTGATAGCAGCTGCGCCGTAGCCCAGCAGCGTGGCGAAGTCGTGTACCAGGCGCGGCTCGCCGCTTTCCAGAATCAGCGCCATGGCGGTGCGCTTGCGGGTGCGGACCAGATACTTGCTGACCGCGCCCACAGCCAGCAGGCTGGGAATGGCGACGTGGTACTCGTCAATGTCACGGTCCGACAAAATCAGGATGTTCGCGCCGTCGCGGTAGGCGCGGTCCACATCGACAAACAGGCGCTCAATGGCCTTTTCCAGGTCGGTGTTCTTGTAGTAGCAGATGGACAGCGTCACGACCTTGAAGCCGGGCACGTCCATGGCCTTGATCTTGAGCAGATCGGTCTCGGTCAGGATCGGGTTCTCGATTTTCAGGACCTTGCAGTTGTCGGCGTCCTCCTCCAGAAGATTGCCCTGCGCACCGACGTAGACGGTGGTCGAGGTGACGATCTTCTCGCGCAGCGCGTCGATGGGCGGGTTCGTGACCTGCGCAAACATCTGCTTGAAATACTCGCTCAGATTAGGGCGGGTGTGGCTCAAAACGGCCAGCGGAGTATCGTTGCCCATGGCCCCGGCGGGCTCGCCGCCGTTCTTGGCCATCGGCAGAATGATCGTGGAGACGTCCTCATACCGGTAGCCGAACGCCTTCTGCAGCTGGACAAGCTGATCCTTCGTGTAGCTGGGCACCTTCTTGTTGGGCACCTTCAGGCTGGACAGCGGGACGAGGTTGCGGTCCAGCCACTCGCCGTAGGGCTGGCGGCTGGCGTAGTCGGCCTTCAGCTTTTCGTCGTCGACCAGCTCGCCCCTGACGGTGTCGACCAGCAGCATCTTGCCGGGGCGCAGACGGTCCTTGCGCACGACCTCGTCAGCGGGAATGTCGAGCACGCCGACCTCGCTGGAAAGGATCAGGCGGCCATCCTTCGTGATGTAGTAGCGGCTCGGGCGCAGACCGTTGCGGTCCAGCACTGCGCCCATCACGTCGCCGTCGCTGAACAGGATGCTGGCGGGGCCGTCCCACGGCTCCAGCATCGTGGCATAGTACTGGTAGAAGTCGCGCTTCTTCGGGTCCATCGACTTGTTGTTGTCCCACGGCTCGGGAATCGTGACCATGACGGCCAGCGGCAGATCCATGCCGTTCATGACCATGAATTCCAGCGTGTTATCCAGCTGGGCAGAGTCGGAGCCGCCCTGGTTGACGATGGGCAGAACCTTCGTCATATCGTCCTTTAAATAGTTGGAACCGATGGTTTCCTCGCGGGCAAGCATCGTGTCCACGTTGCCGCGGATCGTGTTGATCTCGCCGTTGTGCAGGATGAAGCGGTTGGGGTGGGCGCGGTTCCAGCTCGGGGATGTGTTCGTCGAGAAGCGGCTGTGTACCATGCCGATGGCGGATTCATAGTCGGCGTCCTGCAGATCGGGATAGAACAGGCGCAGCTCCTTGACGAGGAACATACCTTTATAGACAATGGTGCGGCTGGACAGGCTGCAAACGTAGGTGTCGGGGCTGGACTGCTCAAACACGCGGCGCGCCACATAGAGGCGGCGGTCAAAGGCAATGCCGGCCTCGACGCGCTGCGGCTTGCCCACAAAGCCCTGCCAGATGCTGGGCATACAGGCAATGGCCTTGTGGCCGAGCACCTCGGGGCAGGTGGGAACCTCGCGCCAGCCTAAGAAGGGCAGACCCTCCTTTTTGCAGACGATCTCAAACAGCTTCTTGGCCTGGTTGCGCTTGAGCTCATCCTTCTGGAAAAAGAACATGCCAATGCCATATTCCCGCTCTGCGCCCAGGGTCAGCCCCTGCTCGGCAGCGGCCTTCTGGAAGAATTTGTCGCTGATCTGCGTCAGAATGCCGACGCCGTCGCCGGTCTTGCCCTCGGCGTCCTTGCCCGCGCGGTGCTCCAGATGCTCCACGATCTGCAGCGCGTCGTCAATGGTTTTGTGGCTCTTGCGCCCCTTGATGTCCACCACAGCGCCGATGCCGCAGTTGTCATGCTCAAACCGGGGGCTGTACAGCCCGGCGGGGGTCTTGCGCTCGGTAAAGTTTTCCATACCTCGTTTGCTCCTTTCCCAATCCCGCTAAACCGCGCTGCGTCGCACATTTGCCGCGCGGGCGGGATAAACAAAAAAGACGCTCCCAACAGGGCACACAGGCCCCTTGTGGGAACGTCTTTGTTCTTGTCTGCATCATACCATAGATGCCGCCACTTTACAATCCCGAAGCAGAAGATTTTACGGAAATTAAGCGAAAAACGTTTAGAAATTTGGTTTAGCAAGCGTAAACTTAATAAAATTAAGCTGCGTGGACTTTCTGCCGCTTTGTAGGGGCGGCATATATGCCGCCCGCGGCCTAACGGCATCTCCCTTTTCAGGTTTGCATCGCAGGGAGGGGTCTTGCCCCCCGCGGCGGCCTGTGGGCAGGCCGCCCTATAATCCCCGGAAAGCGTGTGCCGTCATGCGGGGCGTCGGGGACGCCGCCCCCTACAAAGTGCGCCGCGAACGTTCCGCCGCCCGCGGCCTAACGGTATCTCTCTTTTCCGGTTTGCATTGTAGGGAGGGGTCTTGACCCCTCCGCGGCGGCCTGTGGGCAGGCCACACTACGACCTCCCGGAAAGCGTGTGCCGCCATGCGGGGCGTCGGGGACGCCGCCCCCTACAAAGTGCGCCGCGCTGTAGGGGCCGGGCATGCCCGGCCCGCGGCCTCCCGGAACCGCCCGTTTACGGTTGACCCGCAGGGGAGGGATTTATCCCTCCCACGCCGTGTGCCTCCGCCGCCCAAACAAAAACCGCGCAAGGCTCCTCGCCCTGCGCGGTCATTTTGCATACTAAAAACGTTACGCCGTTTTCTCGCCGTTCTGCTTTTTCAGCTCGACCAGAATCTCGGCCAGCAGCTCCTCCTGCGTGGGGGCGGCGGGGGCAGCAAGCTCCTCCGCGGCGGGCTCCTCATGCTTGCCCATCTCCATCAGCTTGTTCATGGCCTTGACGATGCAGAACAGCACGAACGCCATGATCAGGAAGTTGATGACGGCGGTGATGAACGCGCCGTACTTAAAGACCAGCTTGCCATCGCCAAAGACATCCCACATCATGGCGTCAAAGTTGACCTTGCCCAGAATACCCAAAATCGGGCTGATGAGGTTGTCTGTCAGGGAGGTGACCAGCGTGGAGAACGCACCGCCGATGATAACACCGATGGCCATGTCCATCATGTTGCCCTTCAGGGCGAAGGCTTTGAATTCCTCAAAGAACTTTTTCATAAGTAACCTCCTCAGAATTTAAAATGTCGATGCAGCGTTTTACTTTTTCAGCAGCTTTGCCACGGTCTGGGCCGCATTGTCCAGATAGTCGCCCGCGAACATCTCGATCATGCCCGCATCGGCCTCCTTGGCCAGCTCGGGGTCGATGGGCATCTTCGCCAGCACCGGCAGCTTGTATTTGTCGGCGATCTCGTCCACATGGCTGTCGCCAAAGACGTTGATGTGCTTGCCGCAGTCGGGGCAGACGGCGTAGCTCATGTTCTCGACCAGGCCGAGGATGGGCACATGCATCATCTGGGCCATCTGGACGGCCTTGCCGACGATCATGCCGACCAGCTCCTGCGGGCTGGACACGATGACGATGCCGTCCACCGGCAGCGTCTGGAACACGGTCAGCGGCACGTCGCCGGTGCCCGGGGGCATGTCAACGAACAGGAAATCAACGTCCCACACGACCTCCTGCCAGAACTGCTTGACCGCGCCCGCAATGACGGGGCCGCGCCAGACAACGGGGGCCTCGGGGTCGTCGAGCAGCAGATTGATGCTCATGATTTCCACGCCGGTACGGCTGGAAACCGGGTTGATGCTCTCGCCGTCACCGGTGGCCGGGCCCTTCACGCCGAACAGGCGGGGGATGGACGGGCCGGTGATGTCGGCGTCCAGCACGCCGGCCTTAAAGCCAAGGCGGCGCATCGAGACAGCCAGCATGGCGCTGGTCATGCTTTTGCCGACGCCGCCCTTGCCGGAAACGACGCCGATGACTTTTTGGATACGGCTTCTTGCGTGCGGCGGCTCATGCTGCGGCGCGCGGTGATCGCAGTTGGACTTGCAGCTGCTGCAATCGTGGGTACAGGCTTCGCTCATGGTATATTTGCTCCTTTAAAAATTGCTCTTTCTTCAGTTTACCAAAAATCGCGCCGGAATGCAAGACACCGGTCAATTTAAAAGCGCCCCAGCGGTGTCTCTATTTTACCGTGTGCATCCCTCTCCCGCAAGTCATACCGCGCCGCCCGTCCGCATACCCATCAGCAGGGGAAGGGGGCGGCGTATGAGCAAACGCAGAACGTACCTACACAATGCGGCGCTGCTTACCGGGTCGGGGCTGGTGCTGCGGGCGCTGGGCATGGGGTTCCGAATCGTGCTGGCGGCGTATCTGGGCAGCGAGGGCATGGGTCTTTACCAGCTGATTCTGGCGCTGTACATGGTGTTTGTCTCGTTCGCCACGGCGGGCGTCAATGTGGCGTCGGCGCGGCTGGCGGCGCAGAGCCTGGCCCGCGGCAGCGGCATGGCCGAGACCCTGCGCGGGCTGTGCATCACGGCGCTGGGCTTCGGCACGGCGGCCATGCTGGCCCAAAGCGTATTGGCCGGGCCGTGTGCGCGGTATCTGCTGCACGACGTCCGCGCCGAGACCGCGCTGCTGATTTTGGCCCCCAGTCTGCCGTTTATGGCCGTGTCGGGCGCGGTGCGGGGGTGCTTTTTGGCCGCGCGGCGGGTGCAGCCGAACATCACGGCGCAGCTCATCGAACAGCTGGTGCGGATGGCCGTCGCCGCGGCGGGGCTGCGGACGCTGGCCCAGTGGGGCGCTGGCTACGGCTGCGCCGCCGTGCTGCTGGGCAACACGGTCAGCGAGAGCGTCTCCTGCGGCATTATGCTGGCTTTTGCCGCACGCACGCCGGAATTTGCACCCCGGCCCGGTGCGCCGCTGCACCCCTACACCCGCAAGGAGCTGTACGACATCCTGTGGCCCGTCGAGGGCAGCCGTCTGCTGGCCAGCGCCCTGCAGGCGGCGGAAAGCAGCCTGATCCCCTACACGCTGGCGATTTACACGGGCAGCCGCGCCGAGGCCGTGGCCCAGTACGGCAGCTTAAAGGGTATGGCGCTCCCGCTGCTGTTTTTCCCGTTTTCGGTGCTGGGGGCGCTGTCCGGCCTGCTGATGCCCGAGATCACCCGCGCCCACACAAAGGGCGACACCGCCGCCATGCGCCGCCTGATTTTTACGATGCTGCGCATGACCGGCGCGTTCTCGCTGGCGGCGGGGGCCGGGTTTGTGCTGCTCGGCGCGCCGCTGGCCGGGTTCATCTACCGGGATGCCAAGGTTGGGCGGTATGTGCAGCTTTTGGGCTTCGTCGCGCCGTTCATGTATCTGGAGAGTATGGTGGACGGCGTGTTAAAGGGTCTGGGGGAGCAGCTTGCAACATTCCGATATTCGCTGTTTGACTCGGTGTTCCGCATTGCGGCGATTTGGCTTGTCGTGCCGCAGTACGGCATGATGGGGTTCCTGGGGGTCATGGCCGTGTCGAATCTGATGACCTGCGGGCTGAATATGAGGAGGATGATGAAACAAATAAAAAAGCCTTCCCCCGAGGGGGAAGGTGGCCGAGGCCCCGTCCGAGGTCGGATGAGGGGGAGGCTTGCGGGGGTATCCCGTGAACGGGAAGGTACGGCAGACTCTCCCCGCATCAGTCCGCTTCGCGGACAGCTTCTCCCCCAGGGGAGAAGCTTTTGGCGCGGGTTACAGCGTTTCCCCGCTCACCAGTCCGTTCCACAGCCGGTAATATACGCCCTGCTTCGCCAGCAGCTCGTCGTGGCTGCCCTCCTCCTCGATGCCGTCGCGGCCCAGCACCAGAATGCGGTCCGCATTTTTGATCGTCGTCAGGCGGTGGGCAATCGTCAGGGTCGTGCGGCCCTTTGCCAGCTTGTCAAGGCTCTGGCCCACCAAAATCTCGCTCTCGTTGTCCAGGGCACTTGTGGCCTCGTCCAGCAGCAGGATGCGCGGGTTCTTCAAAAAGACGCGGGCAATTGCCAAACGCTGCTTCTGCCCGCCGGACAGCTTGACGCCGCGCTCACCGACGTAGGTGTCGTAGCCGTCCTTCAAAGCGCGGACAAAGGCATCGGCTCCGGCCAGGCGGGCAGCCTCCTCAATTTCGGCGCGGGTCGCGCCGGGGCGGCCATAGGCGATGTTCTCCGCCACCGTGCCGCTGAACAGGTAAACGTCCTGCTGCACGACGCCGATGGCCCCGCGCAGGCTGTGCAGCGTCACGCCGCGCACGTCCTGGCCGTCAATCAGGATCTTGCCGCCCGTCACATCATAGAAACGGGGGATCAGGTTGCACAGCGTCGTCTTGCCGCCGCCGGAAGGCCCGACGAGCGCGACATTCTCGCCCGGGCGGATATGCAGATCAACGTGGCGCAGGACCTTGTTGTGGTCGTCGGGGTACTCAAAGCTGACGTCGTCAAAGTCGATGCCGCCGTCCTTCACGACCAGCGGCTTCGCGTCGGGGGCATCGGCGATGGTGACGGGCGTATCCATGATCTCGGCAAAGCGCTCGATGCCGGTCATGCCGCGCTGGAACTGCTCGGCAAATTCGACGATACGGCGGATGGTCGCGATCAGCGTCGAGACATACAGCACATACGCGACAAGGTCGCCCGCGCTGATGGCCCCGTACACAAGGGACAATCCGCCCGCCAGAATGACAACAAAGTACATCAGACCGTCAAAAAGGCGCGTGGACGTGTTGAACGCCGCCATGGCGTGGTAGCTTAAGGTCTTGATCTGTTCAAAATCCCGGTTGCCCTGCGCGAACTTCTCGCGCTCCATGTCCTCGGCGGCAAACGCCTTGACGACGCGCTGCCCCAGCAGGCTGTCCTCGATCGTGGCGTTCAGCTCACCGATCTGAAAGCGCTGCTGGCGGAACCGCTCCCGCAGCTTGCGGTTGAGCTTGACCGAGACCACGCCCATCAGCGGCACGCAGGCAAAGACGACGAGCGTCAGCGGCACGTTGGCTTGGCAGAGGATAACAAACGATGCTGCGATCTTTATTCCTGCAATGAAGAACTCCTCCGGGCAGTGGTGGGCAAACTCGGTCACATCGAACAGGTCGTTGGTGATGCGGCCCATGATCTGGCCGACCTTCGTGTTGTTGTAGTAGGTGTGGTCGAGCCGAAGCAGGTGGTCAAAGGCGTCGCGGCGCATGTCGGTCTCGATGTGTACGCCCATGATGTGCCCGATGCCGGACATAAAGTAGCTTGCCGCGCCGTCGATGATGCGCAGCACAAAGTAGAGCGCAGCCAGCCGCAGCACGGTGTCCGCGGTCAGCGCGGCGGCAGAGACGGTGTTCGTCAGTGTGCGCATGATGGAGGGCAGGGCGATGTCGCAGAGCGTCGTCAGCGCGGCGCAGAACAAATCAAAGGCCAGTACGCCGCGGTACTTGGCCATATACGGCAGAAAACGGCGGATCAGGGTGCTGTTTTTGGGGCGCGGGTTGGTGGCAGCTTCGGACATGGGAACCTCTTTCTTTTTGATGATTTTGCATGGGAAATATCGCGGTAGGGGCCGGGCATGCCCGGCCCGGTGGTGTCCCGTCGGCGGGCGTTTATGTGAATGCAGCGGGCCGCACATGTGCGGCCCCTACCGCGCGGCAAACCGGCAGTGGTCGGCGTCCTCGACGCCCTGCGGAGGGGTCAAGACCCCTCCCTACAGCCCGCCGCAGCGACACATCCGGCAGGCCCCCCTTTTCGTCTTGTCCCCAGTAGAAAGAAAATCCGCCGGTTTCGGCAACCTATGCGTCATAGAGTTGCTGAAACCGGCGGTAGTATGTTGTTTATTTGCTCTCCGAACTCTCGCTCTTCCCCAACTCCAGTTGCCGGAAGCCCTCGCCGTGGACCTCGTTGGATTGCAGCATGATGATGAAGCAGCCGGGGTCGATGGCCTGCACGGCGTGCTCGATCTCGTAGAGCTGCTTGTTGGAGCAGGCGCAGAGCACGACGTCCTTCGGCTGGCCGCCGTAGCCCCCGTGACCCTGCAAAATCGTCGAGCCGCGGTCCGCCACGCGGTCAATTTCCGCGCAGGCGGCCTTGCCGTCATCGGTCACGATCATGGCCAGCATCGAGGACGAGAAGCCGAACATCATCTTGTTGATGACAGCAGACACGATAAAATTAAACATGATACCGTAAATAATGGAATCGACATCCTGGAACACCGCACCGTTGAGCAGGATGACCGCCAGCGCCGCCGCAAACGTGATGTTGCCGAACGGCAGGTGCGGATGCCGTGCCTTGATGCCCATGGTGATGAAGTCAAGACCGCCGGTGCTCGAGTTGTTCATGTAGATCAGCGCATCGCCGATACCGCCGACCACGCCGCCGCAAATCGTCGCCAACAGGCGGTCCCCCTGGTAGACCGGCATCAGCGGCAGCAGATAGTCCGTAAAGATTGCAAAGAGCACCATGCAGTAGACACTGCGAATAAAGAACGATCTGCCGAGCAATTTATAGGTGCAGAGGATGATGGGGATGTTGATGAGCACATTGCTCAGGCCCATGGGGATGCCGAACAGGCGGTATAAGATGGCGCAGATGCCCGCAACGCCGGTGACCGGGACCTCGGCGGCCACGGCAAAGCTGTAGATACCGGCGGCGGAGATGAAGCAGCCCAGGGTCTGCAAAAGCAGATTTGTGTATTTGTTTTTCGTCATGGGGGACCCTCCTCAACAAAAAAGCCGGGAGCAAACAATACTGCCCCCGGCTGAATTTTCAGGTTCAGACGTTCTTTTTGATCTTGGATGCGCTGTAGGTGTTCATGGCGGCGCTGTTCAGGTTGTGGTCCAGCGCGGCACCGGCGGCGTAGAGCTCATCCTGGATGGCGTCAGATTTCATGCTGGTCAGCAGGTCGTACATGCTGTCCAGATCCTCGACGGTGTAGGTCTTGAACGGGTCGATCTTGCGGGCGACGAGAACCGTCGTGCCCAGGTCGATGGTCGTCCAGTGGTTCATACCGGCGGCATTCAGCGGGTCGGTCAGGTTGTTGTACTCGTCGCTGCCGTAGCTGCTCAGATCGCTGGGCGTGTACAGCTGGGATGCGGCGTAGTAGACGGCCTGGCTGGCGTCCATCGTGCTGCCCATAGCGGCCATTGCCTCGGGCACGTAGGTCATGGCGGCGGTGTACAGGGCGCTGCTGGACGCAGTCTCGGCAGTGGCAGTCTCGTTCAGCTCGGCCATGCAGCTCTCTGCCGTGGCCATGATGGCGGCCTTCTGGTCGTCATCTGCCATCGAGTAGGTGGAGTAGTTGACCAGAGGGAACTGGACGGCCTCGATGTAGTAGCAGTCGTTGTTGACGTAGTCGGTGTACTCGGCGTCAGTCACGGGGCTTGTGCCGTCGGGACCGTAAGTCATCTTCAGCAGGACTTTGGCCTTCTGGGCGTTGAGCAGGTAGGCCTCCACGCTGGACTTGCTGATACCGTTGGCGGTGTACAGGTCACCGTTGGAGCTCCACAGGCTGTCCGCAGTCTTGGCGGCCTCGGCGGTGGCAGTGTCGTCCAGCACGCCGTTCTGCTCGGCAAATTGCTTTTCCACGGCAGCATAGTACTCAATGGCGTGGGTGGTCAGCTGGGCAACGTAGTCACTGCCGACGGCGGTGACATCCTCGCCGTTGATCGTACCGGTGCAGGTGGCCTTCAGCACGGCCTTGACGTCGGACGCGGTCTCGCCGGTGGCCAGCTCCGCAACACCGGAGGCGGTGTTGTAGGAGTTGTACTGGGCCAGCAGATAGATGCCTGCCGGGATCTCGACCCCGCCGATGGAGCCGACGGTGGACGGCGCGGACATGGCACAGCCAGCCAGCGCCAGTACCATGGAAACAGCCATGGCAAGGCTGAACAGTTTGGTTTTAATGGAACGCATGAATTGGTTCTCCCCTTTATGATTGGCTTTGCGGCACAACGCCGCAGCATAAATGCTATTATACCGCATTTTTGCCGCTATTGCAAGCCCCGCGGGGGTGTGATATACTTGTGAAAAATGTGTGGGAGCACCTATGCAGGGGCCGCCTATATGCGGCCCGCAGTTTTCCCGTGAAAGGCCGACTGTTTTACACGAGCGGGCCCTACAAAACTACCGAGGAGATCCACTATGCTTTTGACCACTGAACTCGACAAATTATCCGGCACCGACTGGCAGCTGTTTTTTGCGCAGGAGCGCGCAAAGCCGTACTTTGCGGAGCTGGACGCCTTTGTGACGGCGGCTGCGGCGGAAAAAACCGTCTACCCCGCGGCGGAGAACATCTTCGCCGCGTTCCGCGCCTGCCCGGTGTCGGCGGTGCGGGTCGTCATTCTGGGGCAAGACCCCTACCATGAGCCGGGTCAGGCCATGGGGCTGTCCTTCTCGGTGCCGGACGGCTGCAAGGCTCCGCCGAGCCTGCGCAACATTTTTAAGGAGCTGGAGGCCGAGCTTGGCCCCGGCTGTGCCGCACACACCGACCTGACGCTGTGGGCGCGACAGGGGGTGCTGCTGCTGAACACGGTGCTGACCGTGGAGCAGGGCGCGGCCAACGCCCATGCGGGCCGCGGGTGGGAGACGTTTACCCGTGCCGCGCTGGAATACGCCGCCGCCCACGGCACCGCCCCGCTGGCCGCCGTGCTGTGGGGCAAGCCCGCGCAGAAGTACGCGCCGATTTTCAACAGGGCTGCCGCCCATCGCCCGGTGCTGGTGCTGGAATCCGCCCACCCCAGCCCGCTGTCGGCCTACCGCGGGTTCTTCGGCTCGGCGCCGTTCGGCAAGGTGAATGCGTTTTTAAAAAACAACGGTGCAGCGGAAATCGACTGGCGTCTGCCCGCAAACGCAACCCACGGTTGACAGATTGACGGGGTAACTGTATGGTGCGCAACCGGGGAATTTGGTAAGATAAGGTCAGAAAATTTCCGAAAACCCTTGCTGGCGGATTCCATATCCGCCCGCAAGGTCGGCAGCCGTTGACGGGCGCATATAGAATCCGCCCCTACGATTGCCATAAGGCTGCCAAGGAGGAGGCACACCATGACATTTTCCGATAAGCTCATTGCTCTGCGCAAAAAGGCGGGCTGGTCGCAGGAGGAGCTGGCCGAGCGGCTGAACGTCAGCCGCCAGTCGGTCTCCAAGTGGGAGAGTGCACAGTCGATGCCCGACATTGACAAAATTTTACAGTTGAGCAGTTTGTTCAGTGTGACGACGGACTGCCTTTTAAAAGACACGCAGGACGACACGCAGCCTGCCGCGGCACAGACGCCCTCTCCCCTGCCCCGGGTGACGCTGACGCAGGCGGAGGATTACCTGACCAAGGCACAGGCCAACGCGCCGCAGATGGCGCTGGCGACGGCGCTCTGCATCGTCAGCCCTATTCCGCTGCTGGCGCTGGGTACGGTGAGGGAGCTCGGGCTGCTTGGTTTGGACGACAATCTGGCGGGCGGCTTGGGGATGATCGCGCTGCTGGTGCTGGTGGCTGTGGCCGTTGTGCTGTTTATGCAGTGCGGCGCGGCGGTGCGGGAATATGAGTTTCTGGAAAAGGAGCCCATCGAGACCGAGCACGGCGTGACAGCGCTGGTGCGGGAGCGCCGTGCCGCCTTTGCGCCGGAGTATGACCGGGCCAACCGCATTGGTGCGGCGCTCTGCATTCTGGCGGCGGTGCCCCTGTTTGCGGCTGTGATGGTCGGTGTGTCGTTTATGATGTCGATGTCAATCTGTCTGCTGTTGGTGCTGGTCGCCTGCGGTGTGTACGCCTTTGTGCGGGTGGGCACGGTGCAGGACGCCATGGACCGGCTGCTGGAGGACGGGGACTTTACCCGCGGGCACAAGGCCGTGAAAGGGCGGCTGACCGCGCTGACCGCGGCCTACTGGTTGGTGGTGGTTGCCATCTTCCTGTGGTACACCTTCGGCCCCAACGGCAACGGCCAGCCGCAGTACAGCTGGTTCATCTGGGCCATTGCAGGCGTGGTCTACGCCGCGTGTGTGGTTGCAGCAAAGGCGTTTGTGAGGAAAAAAGTGTAAAAGAAACAGCCCCTGACCGAGTGATGGTCAGGGGCTTGCTTTATAGATAGCGGTAGGGGCCGGGCATGCCCGGCCCGCGGCTTTCCCGCAAGAGGTCATCTGCCGTACAGCTGCGGGCCGCATATATGTGGCCCCTGCAGGGCGTCTCCCTGTGGGGGAAAGACAATTTATTCAAATCAGTCCAAAATGCGCCAGTGCCTTTGCAAGGCCGTCTGCGGTAATGTCGTCGGTGACATAATCCGCGGCGGCCTTGGCGGCATCGCAGGCGTTGCCCATGGCGACGCCGATCCCGGCATATTCCAGCATCGTCACGTCGTTGCCGCCGTCGCCAAAGGCGATGGACTGCTCCCGCGTCAGGCCCAGATGGGCCAGCGTGTGGGCCAGGCCGTTGGGCTTGCCGCCGCCCTCGGGTAGGATATCGCAAAAATCATCCTCCCAGCGCACAGCCAGGCAGCCGGGGCAGCGGCGCAGGAACTCGGCCTCCTTCTCCGGCGGCAGGAACGCGCTAAGCTGGTAAATATCCTCGTGCTGGATCAGCGCGGCAACATCCCCGGCCCCCAGCTCCAGCTTTTTGGCAAAGTCGCGGCTCAAATCGTTGATAAGGTTGAACCGGCAGAAGTCCTTGCCTACAAAACCGACGGACAGCTGTTCTTTTTCAATGTACGGCAGCAGCGTTTGCAGCGATGCCGCCGGGATGTACTTGGTGTACAGCAGCTCGCCGTCGGCCAGATAGCAGTATTGGCCGTTCATCGTCACATAGCCGTCAAACGGGATGCCGTCCAGTGCGTGCAGGTACGGCAGGTGCACCGGCGGGCGGCCTGTGGCAATAAACGTTTTTACGCCGTTTTTTCGCAGTGCGGCCAGCGCCTGCACGGTGGATTCCGGCAGGGCCTTGGCGTGGAACGGAAGCAGCGTGCCGTCAATATCAAAAAATGCGGCCTTGATTTGTGCCATGGCGGTGCTCCTTATTCGCGCTTGAGGCTGCGGCCCATCAGCGCCATCAGTGCGCTGCGGGCCTCGAGCTTGCCGTCCAGAATGGCCTCCACGGCCTGGACGATGGGCATTTCGACCTTATACTGCTTGGCCAGGCGGCAGGCGGCGGGCAGTGCGTTGATGCCCTCAACGACCTGGCCGACCTCGGTCTTGGCCTCCTCCACCGACTTGCCGCGGCCAATCAGCATACCGGCGTGCAGGTTGCGGCTGTGCATACTCGTGCAGGTGACGATCAGGTCGCCCATACCGGACAGGCCCGCAAAGGTCTCGGCCTTGCAGCCCATGGCGATGCCCAGCCGGGACAGCTCGGCGTTGCCGCGGGTGATGAGCGCGGCCTTGGCGTTGTCACCGTAGCCCAGGCCCAGCGCAATACCGACAGCCAGCGCAATGACGTTCTTGACCGCACCGCCCAGCTCGGTGCCGCGGCGGTCATCGTTGGTGTAGACGCGGAAGGTTGGTGTGGTAAAGACCTTCTGCACGGTTTTGGCAGCGTCCTCGTCGGCACTGGCGGCCACGATGGCGGTGGGCATGTCGCGGGCGACCTCCTCGGCGTGGGTCGGGCCGGACAGTGCCACAACGCGCGCTTTGCGCCCGGCCTTGGCAAGCTCATCCTCGATGATCTCGCTCATCGTCATCAGGGTCTTGTCCTCGACGCCCTTGGCGACGTCAACGATCAGCTGGCCCTCCGGGATGTGCGGCGCGGCCTTTTTTGCGGTGGCACGCACAAACGGGGATGGCACGGCAAAGAGCAGGATGTCACGGCCCGTGCAGGCCTCGGCAATGTCGGCGGTGTAGTGCATTGCGGCGGGCAGTTCCATACCGGGCAGGTTGGGGTGGCGGTGCGTGGTGCTTAAAGACTTCAGCTCGGCGGGGATGGCGCTCCATACGGTGACGTCGCGCCCGTTGGCGGCCAGCAGGCGCGCCAGCGCAATGCCCCAGGTGCCTGCACCGAATACTGCGATTTTTGTCATGGGAATAGTTCTCCTTGTTTGATGAAGTTAGCCGTGCCGCTTGGTAGGGGCCGGACATGTCCGGCCCTCAGCGTGAAAGGCAGAAGAATGCCCACGGGAAGGCCGAGGACGAGGCATGCCTCGCCCCTACAGGGCATTCCGTCCAAGCAGCGAAGCAAACAGCCGCGGGCGGGGCTTGGGGACGGGGGCGTCCACATCCAGATACACTCGCTCATAGCAATTGACGATGCGGGTCGCGCCGTACTGTTGCTCCCGCGGGATGGAGCAGCCATAGTTCAGATGGATGTGCCCGTGCAGCATCAGCTGCGGATGGTAGCGGTCCAGCAGGACCGAAAACGCTGTGAAGCCGCGGTGCGGCAGGTCGGTCATGTCGCCGTAGCCGTGCAGCGGCGCATGGGTGACCAGTATGTCTATGCCGCCATGGCGGTCGATCTTGCCGCGCAGATGGTTGATGCGCTTTTTCATCTCGGCCTCGGTAAACTGCCAGGCACCGGTGCGGTAGCGGCAGCTGCCGCCCAGCCCGGCGATGCGCAGGCCGTTGTGTACGTACACGTCGTCATCCAGGCAGATGACGCCCTGCGGCGGGCGGGTGTCGTAGCTCTCGTCATGGTTGCCGTGTACGTACAAAAGCGGCACGGGCGCCATGGTGGCAAGGTATTCCAGATAATGGCGGCTCAAATCGCCGCAGGCGATGATGAGTTCGACGCCCTCGATCTTGTCGGGGGTGAAGTAGTCCCAGAGGGCCTTGCACTCCTCGTCCGCAACGGCCAGGATCTTCATAGCTCGGCCTCCTTCTCGACGGGAAGAAGATCGCGGTGGATGCCCTGCATCCGGTACATCGGCTTCGAGACCTCGGCCAGCTCGTCATATTCGGGGATGTGGCCGTCAACGGCGTCGCACAGCCAGTCCATGTGGGCGATCTGCTCCAGGTCCAGCCCGTGGCGTCCGCTGTTCTTGACGCTGCCGTCCTGCCCGGTGATCCGGCAGTGGAACGGGTCGATCATGCCGGAGGTGACGCCGGTGCGCAGGATCTGCGCCAGATGGGTCACATCGGGCGGCAGCTCGCGGCTGAGCAGCACGTCCATGACGCCGCTGTTCATGCCCCACCAGTAGTTGACGGCGCGGCCATCGGTGCCGGACTTGTCCCGCACCCAGCCACCGTTCAAAACGGTGCGGATGACGTTCTCATAGAACTGGCCCCAGTGCCAGAACGGCGTGGCCAGGTCCTGCAGCACGCCGCCCGGGCGCACCAGAAACGTGCCGAACTCCCGCTGCGGGCGGTTCGGCATCGGTGCGTCGCGGCCCGAGATGACCGTGATGCCCTTTTGGGTAAAGACGTGCAGCGGGTCAATCTGGTCGGGCAGACAGGTCCATTGCAGGTCGATGCGGACGTTGGGGTTTGTCATCCGCGCGCCGAGCGCGAATGCGTTGATGTTGGCAGGCACGCCGAAGCTGGGGTAGTCGGCCACATAGCCGATGCGGTCCCCGCCCGCCATGGCACCGGCAATCGCGCCGGTGATGAACTTGGCCTCATACACGCGGGTGTAGTAGGTGCGGATGCTGGCGTAGGGCATCTCCATCGAGCAGTTCAGGATGTGTACCTGCGGGTGCCGGACGGCGGCGCGCAGGGACGCGCCTACCAGCTTGGGGCTGGTCGTAAAGACGACATCCGCACCGTCGGTGATGGCCTGCTCGACAAGGGCATCGGCGTTCTTGCCCGGGACGGCGTTGAAGTAGGCTGCCGTCTCGACCTTGCCCTCAAACACAGTGTCCAGCTGGGTGCGGCCAAACTCATGCTGGCTTGTCCAGGAGCTGGTGCCGGGGGCGCGCTCATGCACAAAGGCAACCTTCAAATGGCTGGGCGCGGTGTGCTTGCCGGGCAGGATAAAATCCAGCAGGCCGGTCTGCTTCGGGGCGGCGGGCTTGTCGCTGACCTGTACGGGATCCGATTTCTGCAGGGCCAGCACATCGTCCCACAGGGCGTCGAGCTTTTCGCTCAGCTCGCTGGGGCTTAAATTGGCCAGCTCCTCCTTGGTGTAGACGCGCAGCAGAAGCAGCAGCACGTCGCCAACGGTACACTGCAGCCGTGCGCCGCCGTGGGCCAGAAACGCCTTCTTGACCCAGTTGTACAGCGATAAGACCTCGGTTCGATCCTCGCCAGTCCACTTTTCGTCCGGTGCCTTGCCCAAAATTTTTTGCAGGCGGGCATAGCTGCCGGGCTTGGTGAAGGTCAGCAGATAGTTCTGCATGACCGGGTAAAAGTGCATGAACTCGTAGTACATCTGCACGGCGGGGTCGTCGCTGTACTGCGGCACCACGCGGGTGACATTGCCGGTGATGCTGCTGGCGTCAAAATACTTCAGTACGCTGACGCGCTTATTGCCCTCCTGCACGTAGAAGCGGCCCATGTACTCATAGCAGGTGATGGGGTCACGGATGCCCTCATCCAGATGGGACACGCACAGGTTGATCCACTTGGTGGCAAACTCGGTCTTGAGACCGAGCAGCGGCATAAAGTTGGACGCAAACGCCGCTGTGCGGCCCGAGGTCTTGGTACCAACGAGCAGCTCCAGCGGGATCTCTACCTGGCCGAGCGGGATCTGGTTCTCCACAGGGACGTTTTGCAGAATATCGTCCAATACGGGCAAAAACGGCGACTGCCCAGCGTTCATCTTCTCGCGGTAATCGCGCTGGCCCTGTCGCAGGGCTTTCTGGTAGCAATCGATTCCATCTGCACGGTTCACGACCCATCGCCTCCTCAAAACTTATACATTAACTACAAAATTATTATAGCACATCTGTGCGGAATATACAAAGAATTTTAAAAGGCTTCCCCATCGGGGGAAGCTGTCACCGAAGGTGACTGATGAGGGCTGTACCTGCCGATATTGCCCATGAACGGGTTATGATGGCACACTCGCCCCTCATCCGGCCCTGCGGGGCCACCTCCCCCCCCTGGGGGAAGGCTTTGAAGCAAAAAAATCTCCCGCGTATCCGAACCGATACGCGGGAGATTTTTTACATTCTACTGTTTTAGTGCTTCACAAAATCACGAACCAGCGCCTGCAGCAGGTCGTCGCGGTCAATGCGGCGGATGATGGCGCGGGCGTTCTTGTAGGTCGTGATGTAGGTCGGATCCTCCGACAGGATGTAGCCGACGAGCTGATTGATGGGGTTGTAGCCCTTCTCCTCCAGCGCACGGTACACCTGCAGCACCGCCTGCTTGATCTCCATATCACGGTCATCACGGATGGAAAAAACGGCGGTAGGTTCAGAGATCGGCATTTCAATTCTCCCCTTCATTATGATATTACTAGCCCTATTATACTCAACATGCGCCAAATTTGCAAGATGAAAACGCAGGATTTTTATACAGAAATGCAAATTCCGCTTCTTTGCTTTTTGTCCGCCGCTGTGCTATAATACAGACAAAACTGTCCGTAAAGGAGCTACACTATGAAATTTTCGGAAATGCCCTATGCACGCCCCGACCTGGACGCCGTCAAGCAGCAGTTTGCTGACCTGCTGGCCCGCTTCAAGGCGGCTGCCACCTACGCCGAGGCCCACGCCGTTTTTCTGGAGGAGGAAAAGCTCAACAAGCATGTGGACACGCTCGCCCAGCTGGCCAGCGTGCGCAATACGATTGACACCCGCGACAAATTCTACGATGAGGAGATGAACTTCTGGAACGAGGCCACTCCCCAGCTGCAGGAGTGCCAGAACGCCTGGAGCCGCGCGATGCTCGACTCGCCGTTCCGCGCCGACTTCACCGCCGAGTACGGCGACCTGATGTTCGTCAACGCCGAGATCGCGGACAAGGCGTTCTCGCCCGATATTCTCGACGAGATGGCACAGGAAAACAAGCTGACCACCGAGTACGGCAAGCTAATCGCGTCGGCGCAGATCCCGTTTGAGGGCGGCGTCTACACGCTGAGCCAGCTGTCCCCCTTCAAGAACGACCCCGACGATGCCCGCCGTCTGGCCGCCTGGAAGGCCGAGGGCGCATGGTACAAAGAGCACGGGGCCGAGTTCGACGGCCTCTACGATCAGCTCGTCCACCTGCGTGACACCATGGGCAAAAAGCTTGGCTATGAGGGCTACACCACGCTGGGCTACTACCGCATGGGCCGCAACTGCTACACGAAGGCCGATGTGGAAAAGTTCCGCGCCGCCGTCGTCAAGTACATCGTGCCGCTGGCCGACAGCATCTACCGCGAGCAGGCCGGGCGGCTGGGCAAGCAGTACCCGATGAACGCAGCCGACAACGCCCTGATGTTCCGCAGCGGCAACCCCCGCCCGGCGGGCGACGCCGACGCCATCCTCAAACAGGGCAAAAAGTTCTATGAGGAGCTTTCCCCCGAGACCGGCGTGTTCTTCAACAAAATGCTGGACGACCAGCTCATGGACGTGCTGTCCACCCCCGGCAAGGCGGGCGGTGGCTACTGCACGAGCCTGGGTGATTACGAAATGCCGTTTATTTTTGCCAATTTCAACGGCACCCAGCACGACGTCGAGGTCGTGACCCACGAGGCCGGCCACGCCTTTGCCGCCTACATGAACCGTGACCGCATCCCGTACTCCTACGTCTGGCCCAGCATGGAGGCCTGCGAGGTCCACTCGATGTCGATGGAGTTCTTCGCCTGGCCGTGGGCCGATGGCTTCTTCGGCGCGGATGCCCGCAAGTTCCGCTACAGCCATCTGGCGGGTGCGCTGACCTTCATCCCCTACGGCACAATGGTGGACCATTTCCAGCACATCGTCTACGAGCATCCCGAGCTGACCCCGGCCCAGCGCCACGAGGAATGGAAAAAGCTGGCTGCCATCTATCAGCCCTGGATGCGCCTGGACGGCGAGATCCCGTTCTACGGCGCGGGTGAGTACTGGCAGCGCCAGATGCACATTTATCAGAGCCCGTTCTACTACATCGACTACTGTCTGGCCCAGACCGTCAGCCTGCAGTTCTGGGCGATGCTGCAAAAGGACCGCGCCGATGCGTGGAGCCACTACATGGCCTACACGAAGCAGGGCGGCAGCCGCACCTTCACCGAGCTGCTGAAAAACGCCGGCCTGTCCACGCCGTTTGAGGAAAGCTGTCTGCGCGGCGTCAGCGAGGCGGCCAAAGCGTGGCTGGACAGCTACGACCTGACGGGGATCGTCTGATGGCGGACCGCGAGCGCGAGAAGAAAAAGAAGCGCGCCTATCTCGACGACTTTGAGAAGGACCTGAACGGCAATTATCAGTATCGCGGCGCGCATTACCGCTATGCGGGCGAGCACCCTCACACCAGGGTGCTGGCCTTGCTGTGGCTGTTTTGCGGCGGCGGGGCTGCGCTGACCGTCGGCGCGGGCGCACTGCCCGGGGCCACGGCCCACGCACCTGTGTACCTGCTGCTGCCCTACATGGCGGCACTGGTGCTGGCGCTGTATGCGGTGGTGCTGCTGGTGCGGCTGACCCGTGGCGGCGCGCGCGTGCGGGCTTATATCCATGAACAGACCGCACAAAAATTGCCCTCTTTGTGCAGGGCGACAGCGGTACTCTGCGCTGCTGCCTCTGCGGGGCAGGGGGTGGCTGTGTTTGCAGCGGACGCACAGCTGCTTTGGGGAATGCAAGGCGTTTTTATACTTTTTGAACTGCTCTCCTGCGCTGCTTTTGCCGCTGCTGCGTTGTTCCTCAAGCGGATGTCGTGGGAAAAAGAAGAATAATTATACATTATCATAATAGAGCGTGCTCCGCAGAAAAACGCAGGGCACGCTTTTTTGGATGAGCAGGAAAAGTCTTCCCACAGGGGAAAAAAGACTTTGGGGGTTACAAAATTTTCCTCTCAAATTCGGCAAAAGGTACAAAAAGCAACAAAAGTGTGATTTATGGTTGACTTTTTGTCAATTTTAAGGTATCTTATAAGCAAAGTCATTATCGACAAGTGTACACTGTAAAGAGATACAGGGTGCGGAGAGGGGGTTCCCCCTTTCTCGTGTTGCGCTCTTGGGGAGCACAATATTGATTTGTGGGTGAGGGCAAATTTATAGGAGGTTTTACCACATGAAAAACACAAAGCAAGCCATTGCACTGGCATCTGCTGCCGCTCTCAGCGTCGGCATGCTGGCAGGCTGCGGCGGTGCTGCTTCTTCCGCTGCGACTGCGTCCAGTGAGAGCAACAGCACGGCCACTGCCGAGGCATCCACCACTGCCGCTTCCGACGACACGCTCGTTCTGGCCGAGACCGGCTTTGAGAGCAAGTTCAGCCCCTTCTTTGCTGCTTCTGCCGCTGACCAGGATGTCATCGACCTGACCCAGATCGCCCTGCTGGGCGCTGACCGTAAGGGTGAGATGGTCCTGAACGGCATCGAGGGCGAGACCCGCGAGTACAACGGCACTGACTACACCTACCACGGTCCTGCCGACTGCGTTGTCACCGAGAACGCCGACGGCACCGTTACCTATGACATCAAGCTGCGCGAGGACCTGAAGTTCTCCGACGGTGAGCCTGTCACCATCGACGACGTCATCTTCTCGATGTATGTTTTCCTCGATCCTACGTATGATGGTTCTGTAACCATGTACTCTACCCCCATCGTTGGTCTGGACGAGTACCGCAGCTCCATGACCACGCTGTCCAAGCTGATCGCTGAGGCCGGCGAGGACAACACCGACAACACGAAATTCACTGCCGAGCAGCAGAAGGCTTTCTGGGACGCTGTCAACGACGGCGGTGTGAAGTTTGCCCAGGAGATCATCGACAAGTGCGTTGAGAACGGCGCTGCCGCCGACGCTAACGATGCTGCCGGTGCCGCCGCCGCCTGGAACCTTGGCGAGCTGCCCGCAGGCGCAACCGCGAAGGATATGTTCGAGCTGATCGGCGCGAACTACGACTGGAACTTCTCTGCCATGGAGGCCGAGACTGCCGGTACCGCCCTGTCTGACCTGATCCCCGAGGACGTCTACGCCTACTCCACCACCGGTGTCAACGTCGGTGACGCCGTTGCTTCTGTGGCCGGTATCGTCAAGACCGGTGACTACAGCATGACGCTGACCACCACCGAGCTGTCCACCAGCATGATCTACCAGCTGCAGATGCCCATCGCCCCGCTGCACTACTACGGCGATGAGAGCCTGTACGACTACGACAACAACTCCTTCGGCTTTGCCAAGGGCGACCTGAGCAGCGTCCGCGCCAAGACCAGCGCTCCCATGGGTGCCGGTATGTTTACCTTCTCCAAGTACAGCGACGGCGTTGTCTATCTGGATGCCAACCCCTCCTACTATGACGGCGCACCCAAGGTCGCCCACGTCAACATGAAGGAGACCCAGGAGGCTGATAAGATCACCGGCGTTCAGGCCGGCACCATCGACATCTCCGATCCTTCCTACTCTCTGGAGGTTGCTGACCAGATCGCCGACATCAACGGCGCCGAGGGTGAGGACGGCCCCGTCATCACCACCCGCCTGAAGGACTACCGCGGCTACGGCTACATCGCCCTGAGCGCCAAGAACGTCAACGTCGGCGGCGACCCCGCCTCCCAGGCCTCCAAGGACCTGCGCAAGGCCATCATGACCGTCATCGCCGCTTACCGCGATGAGGGCATCGACTCCTACTACGGCGACACCGCCACCGTCATCAACTACCCGATCTCCAACACCTCCTGGGCTGCCCCGTCCGTCACCGACGACGGCTACCAGATCGCCTACTCCACCGACGTGGACGGCAACGAGATCTACACCTCCGACATGAAGAGCGAGGACAAGTACGCCGCCGCTCTGCAGGCTGCCCTGGGCTACTTCGAGGCTGCCGGTTACACCGTCGCGAACGGCCAGATCACTGCCGCTCCTGCCGGTGCCAAGATGGAGTATCAGATCAACATCGGTGCTTCCGGCAACGGTGATCACCCCTCCTTCCAGACCCTGACCAACGCTGCCGCCGCTCTCAAGACCATCGGCTTCACCCTGACTGTCAACGATATGGCCAACGCTTCTGACCTGTTCGCTTCCTATCAGTCCGGCGCTGCCGAGGGCTGGGTCGCTGCCTGGCAGTCCACCAATGACCCCGATATGTACCAGCTGTACCACAGCCAGGGCGCTACCAACTACTACGCCATCAACGACACTGACCTGGACGAGCTGATCATGGCTGCCCGCGCGACCACCGACCAGGAGGCCCGCAAGGCCATGTACAAAGAGGCCATGGAGATCATCTTGGATTGGGGCGTCGAGCTGCCCGTATACCAGCGCAGCGAGGCTACGATCTTCTCCACCGAGCGTGTCAACATCGACACCATCGCGAAGGATCAGACCCCGTACTGGACCTACAAGTCTGAGCTGAACAACCTCGAGCTGAACTAAGTTCAACTTACCGTTGTGAAACGCAGGTGACCGCCCGCCAAGGGCGGTTGCTTGCTGTATTGGACGAACCGAGGAAGGGGGGGAGCGGGCAGCCTGTGCGGGCGCATATAGAATGCGCCCCTACGAATGCGCTGCCCTGTAGGGGCCGGGCATGCCCGGCCCTCTGCCCGGCGGTAATCGCCATTCTTCCCCTATACCACTAATATGGTCGTCCCACTCCCACGCAGGGCGTCGTCCCTGCGTGGGATGGGGATGCCCACATTACGGCATTTCCCTGCAAAATAAACGCGGTTTAACCGTGCAAGGAAGGAACGAAAACTCTTGCGAAACTACATCATCAAGCGTGTCGCGCAGTCGGTACTGATCCTGTTCTGTGTCATGTTCATTATCTATGCGCTGATCCGCAGCCTGCCCAGCTCCTTTGCAGAGACAATGGCAATGCAGCTGGCTCAGGCCCCCGGCGCCAAGCCCTATGAGGAATGGCTTGCCCAGCTCAACGCTTCCTACGGCCTTGACCTGGACATCGTCCCCGGCTTCTTCACCTGGCTGAGCAAAGCCGTTGTCGGCAACTTCGGCGACAGCTGGAAGTGGAACGTGCCTGCCACCCAGAAATTCACCGAGGTCATCGGCCTGTCTGTCATCATGGGCGGCATCTCCTTTGTGCTGTCCCTCGTGATCGCCGTGCCCCTCGGCGTGCTGGCTGCTACCAAGCAGTACAGCCGCGCGGACTATGTCATCACCTCTGTGGCGCTGGTCGGTATTTCGCTGCCCACCTTCTTCTTTGCCACGCTGCTCAAGCTGTTCTTCTCGGTCAAGCTCGGCTGGTTCGACCTGTACGGCCTCGTCGGACGCGATTACGCCCAGCTGGATTCGATGGGCCAGTTCCTGGACAAGGCCAACCATCTGGTCCTGCCCATCGTCACGCTGGTCATTGTCTCCATCGGCGGTTACATGCGCTATACCCGCACGAACATGCTCGAGGTCCTGAACGCCGACTACATCCGCACGGCCCGCGCCAAGGGCCTGTCGGAGCGCACGGTCATCTATAAGCACGCCTTCCGCAACACGCTGATCCCGCTGGTCACGATCATCGGCGGCAGCCTGCCCGGCCTGTTCAGCGGCGCCCTCATCACCGAGACACTGTTCTCCATCCCGGGCATCGGCTACATCTCTTACCAGTCCATGGTCGCGGGCGACATCCCGTTCACGATGTTCTACCTGTCCTTTATGGCGGTGCTGACGCTGGCCAGCAACCTGCTGACCGATATTCTGTACGGCGTGGTCGACCCGCGCGTGCGCATTTCTTAAAGAAAGGAGACTGCACACCCATGAGCGAAAATACGCAGAACCAGAACCCGAAGCAGGAGCAGTACTCCCTGAACGATGACCGCCGCGTCAAGGTTTTGTCCCCGGGCGCGCTCGTCGCCAAGCGGTTCTTCCGCAACCGTCTGGCTGTCGTCGGTCTGTCCATTCTGGTGGCCATGTTCCTGTTCTCCTTCGTCGGCGGCCTTGTCAGCCCCTACGGCCAGGACGAGCAGTTCTTCACCTACACCCAGATGTCCAAGGAGTTTGTCGGCGTTACCCGCAACGATACGATGCGCTTTGTTGTGGCCGATGGGCAGAACTTCGGCTCCATCGCCCAGAGCAAGGCACTGGAGGCCGTCAAGAAGGGCAATACGGAATTCAACTATAAGGATGTTGACTACACCGTCGACATCCAGAGCGACGACTTTTACGTTGTCTATCAGGGCAGGGACATCATGGGCTACGCCAGCCGCGACCTCGTGAACGAGGCCGACGGTGCGCCGAAGTTCAGCTTTGACGTCAAGCTGGCTGCCCTGACCGCCATGACGGCAGGGGAGAAGGAGTTCGCCGCCGACGGCGTGGACTACACCCTCGACGCGGACGGCAACATCCTCGCAGGCGGTGAGGAGCTGGGCTACGTCAGCCGCTTCGTCGTCTCCGCCGCCGATTCCAGCGTCGTCGTCACCCGTGACTTCAAGGACCGCCTCGAGGAGGCCATCGACGACAACGCCGCCAAGTTCAATTACACCGACGCCGAGGGCAACGAGGCCGAGTACGACATTGTCTACGACGCCTCTGCCAAGGTCTGGAGCGTCAAGCAGATGACCGAGACCTACGTTTATGATCGCTACGCCGCCCCCAGCAAAGAGCATTGGCTCGGCACCGACACGAACGGTATGGACATGCTGACCCGCCTGATGTACGGCGGACGTGTCTCGCTGATCATCGGCTTCATCGTTGTTGTCATTGAAGCGTCCCTCGGCATCCTGATGGGCGGCATCTCCGGCTACTTCGGCGGCTGGATCGACAACATTATTATGCGTATCGTCGATGTTTTCTACTGCATCCCCTCGATGCCCGTCATCATCATCATCGGTGCGGCCATGGACGCGATGCGCGTCGATTCCTGGAAGCGCATGATGTACCTGATGCTGATCCTGGGCTTCCTCGGCTGGCCGAGCATTGCCCGTCTGGTCCGCGGCCAGATCCTCTCCCTGCGCGAGCAGGAGTTCATGCTGGCCACCGAGGCCTGCGGCATCAAGGTCTGGCACCGCATCTTCCGCCATCTGATCCCCAACGTCATCCCGCAGCTGATCGTCACCTGCACGATGGGCCTCGGCTCCACCATCCTGACCGAAGCCACGCTGTCCTTCCTGGGTCTGGGCGTCAAGTACCCGTTTGCCTCCTGGGGCAACATCATCAACGACGTCAACAACGCCTACGTCATGACGAACTACCTGTTCATCTGGATCCCTGCCGGTGTCTGCCTGCTGCTTACCGTCCTGGGCTTCAACTTTGTGGGCGACGGTCTGCGCGATGCGTTTGACCCCAAGATGAAACGCTGATTGGAAGGAGAAACACACGATGGCTAAAAATCAGGACGGATACCTTTCCGCCAAAGAGTCGCGGCGTATCTCCAAGGAAAACCGCCGCATCACGGACCAGTACGAAAAGCGCCGCAAGCGCCGCAACGTGCCCGAGTCCGAGTACACCACCCAGATGAAGGACCCCGCCAACGCGGTGGAGTTCGATAACCTGCACACCTACTTCTTCACCGACACCGGCGTCGTCAAGAGCGTCGACGGCGTCTCGTTTGAAGTGCCCATCGGCAAGACCGTCGGCGTCGTCGGCGAGTCCGGCTGCGGCAAGTCTGTCACCAGCCTGTCCCTGATGCAGCTTTTGCAGCGCCCCCAGGGCCAGATCGTCGAGGGTGCCATCCGGCTGAACCTCGGCAATGACAAGGCCTACGACATTGCCAAGACCCCGGCGGACAAGATGCAGGGCCTGCGCGGCAACTATATCTCGATGATCTTCCAGGAGCCCATGACGAGCCTGAACCCTGTGTTCCGCATCGGTGCCCAGATCGACGAGGTCATCGCCCTGCACGAGGGCGAGGGCAAGACGAAGGAGGACATCAAGAAGCGCACGATTGAGATGCTCGAGATGGTCGGCATCGCCAACAGCGAGGGCGTCTACGCGATGTACCCCCATGAGCTGTCCGGTGGTATGCGCCAGCGCGTCATGATCGCCATGGCGCTGGCCTGCAACCCGAAGATCATCATTGCCGACGAGCCGACCACCGCGCTGGACGTGACGATCCAGGCACAGATCCTCGACCTACTGCGCAGCCTGAAGGACCGCATCAATTCGTCCATCATGCTCATCACGCATGACCTGGGCGTCATTGCCGAGATGGCCGACTATGTCGTCGTCATGTACGCGGGCCGTGTCGTCGAGAAGGGCACTGTCGAGGAGATCTTTGCCCACCCGAGCCACCCCTACACCATCGGCCTGATGGCGTCCAAGCCCGTTGTCGGCAAAAAAGTGGACCGCCTGTACTCCATCCCCGGCAAGGTCCCCAACCCCGTTGATATGCCGAACTACTGCTACTTCAAGGACCGCTGCGAGCTGCAGCTGCCCTGCTGCAGCGGCGAGTACCCCTGCGAGATCAGCCTGTCCCCGACGCACAAGGTCAGCTGCTACCGCTACTATGAAGAAAACAGAAAGGCGGGTGAGTGACGCATGGCAAACAAGGGTAAGCACCTGATTGAAAACGATTACACCCCCGTCACCTATGACCCTCAGTATATCCTGATGGTCAACCACCTCAAGAAATATTTCCCCATCAAGGGCGGCCTGCTGTCCCAGACCGTGGGCCACGTCAAGGCCGTGGACGGAGTGACGTTCAACCTGCGCCGCGGCTGCACGATGGGCCTTGTCGGTGAGTCCGGCTGCGGCAAGTCCACCACGGGCCGCACGATCCTGCGCCTGGGCGGCGAAAAGACCGGCGGCCAGGTGCTGTTCAACGGCAAGGAGGTCTACGACATGACCCCCGCCGAGATGCGTGAGCTGCGCACCAAGATGCAGATCATCTTCCAGGACCCGTTCTCCAGCCTGTCCCCGCGTCTGCCCGTTGGCGAGATCATCGGCGAGGCCGTGCGCGAGCACAACCTTGTGCCGAAGAACGAGTTCAACGACTATATTGACCAGGTCATGGACGACTGCGGCCTGCAGCCCTACCACAAGACCCGCTACCCGCACGAATTCTCCGGCGGCCAGCGCCAGCGTATCTGCATTGCCCGTGCGCTGGCCCTGAACCCCGAGTTCGTCGTCTGCGATGAGCCGGTCTCCGCGCTGGACGTCTCCATTCAGGCGCAGATCATCAACCTGCTGAAATCCTTGCAGGAAAAGCGCAACCTGACGTATCTTTTCATCTCCCACGATCTGTCCGTCGTCGAGCATATCTCCGACACCGTCGGCGTTATGTACCTGGGCAATCTGGTGGAGTACGGCGAGACCGACGACATTTTTGCCCACCCGCTGCACCCCTACACCAAGGCGCTGTTCTCGGCCATTCCCATCCCGGACCCGACTGTCAAGCGCGAGCGCGTGGTGCTGCAGGGCTCCATCCCGTCCCCGGCCAACCCGCCGTCCGGCTGCAAATTCCACACCCGCTGCCCCTATGCCACGGAGCGCTGCAAGACCGAAGCGCCGAAGCAGCGTGAGGTCGAGCCGGGCCATTACGTGGTCTGCCACCTGTACGAAAAATGAGGAAGCGCGACGACTTCGAGGACGATGGCCGCACCATCGCCGATATGAGCGGCATCGGCCCTGCGCCGACGCTGCGCCCCCACCGCCGCAAGGCGGACGCCCCGCCCCCGGAGCCGGCGAATGACCGCCCCTGGGAGCAGGCCCCCGACTGGACGCCCAAAGAAAAATTTTGGGCCGTCATGGGTGTGCTGAAGGCCACCCTGGCCATTGCCGGGGTGTATCTGGTGGGTTTAGGTGTGCTGCTGGCCGTGCTGTTCCTGCTGTGGAAATGAATACAAAATAAAAAGGCATGTACGATTGGATAAGTCGTACATGCCTTTTTTGCGGGCAGAGATATTCCGAAAAAACCATTGCTGCCATGTAGGGGCCGCACATGTGCGGCCCGCGGCCTGCCCGTAAGCAGCCGCCCGCCATACACGGCAGGGCCGGCCCCTACGCCCGCAGCAACGCAAAAACCGGTTGAAACCTTGCGGTTTCAACCGGTCTTGGTGCGCCTGCAGGAACTCGAATCCTGGGCCCTCTGATTAAAAGTCAGATGCTCTACCAACTGAGCTACAGGCACATATACACTGTGGTGCTCACAGCTTTACTATTATAGCAGGCAAAAAGAAAATTGTCAATACGCTTTGCAAAACAAATTAGCCGGAAATCCGGCAAAATCCGCACGTGTTTGCCCGCCGCCCTCTTGCCAAATGCACAGCGGCGCGTTATAATAATACTTTAGTAAAAGATAAAACCGTAAAGGGGACAGGAAATATGGAAACTTTGGGCAGTCTGCGCCGCACAAACTATTGCGGCGAAGTCACGCTTGCCATGGCCGGTCAGGAAATGACCGTCTGCGGCTCCATCGCCCGCGCCCGCGACAAGGGCGGCATCATCTTTGCCGACCTGCGCGATACCACCGGCATTTTGCAGCTGGTGTTCGATGAGGATACGCCGAAGGACGTTTTCGCCAAGGCTGAGAGCCTGAAAAGCGAGTACGTTGTTATCTGCCGCGGCAAGCTGCGTGAGCGCGCCGCCAAGACCGATAAGATCGCAACCGGTGACGTAGAGCTCTACGTCAGCGAGCTGCGCATCCTGAGCGAGGCCCAGACCACGCCGTTTGAGCTGCGCGACGAGATCAACGTCAACGACGACCTGCGCCTGCGCTACCGCTATCTGGACCTGCGCCGTCCGTCCATGCATGAGCCTATCGTGCTGCGCAGCAAGATCATGCAGATCATCCGCAACTATTTCTGCGAGAACCATTTCACCGAGATCGAGACGCCCACCCTCATCAAGTCCACGCCCGAGGGCGCGCGCGATTATCTCGTTCCCAGCCGTGTGCAGCCGGGTCACTTCTACGCGCTGCCCCAGAGCCCGCAGCTCTACAAGCAGATTTTGATGCTGTCCGGCTTTGACCGCTACTTCCAGCTGGCCCACTGCTACCGCGACGAGGACCTGCGCGCAGACCGCCAGCCCGAGTTCACCCAGGTGGACGAGGAGATGAGCTTTGTCTCCGAGGACGACATCATGACCCTGAACGAGGGCCTCATCAAGCGCCTGTGGAAGGAAATGCTGAATGTCGACGTCGAGACCCCGTTCTACCGTATGCCGTGGGACGAGGCCATGGGCCGTTTCGGCTCCGACAAGCCCGACACCCGCTTTGGCCTTGAGATTCAGGACGTGACCGAGGTGTTCAGAGGCACCGAGTTCAAGCCCTTCGCCGCTGTGCTGGAGGCCGGCGGAACGATCCGCGCCATCAACGCCAAGGGTCTGGCCGACAAGCTCTCCCGCAAGAACATCGACAAGCTCGGCGAGGTCGCCAAGACCTACGGCGCCAAGGGTCTGGCCTACAGCCGCCTGACCGCCGACGGCACGTCCTCCAGCTTTGAAAAGTTCCTGACAGACGCCGAGAAGGCCGCCCTGTACGCTGCGCTGAACGCCGAGACCGGCGACGTGCTGCTGCTGGTCAGCGACACTGACTGGGTCAAGGCCTGCACCGCACTGGGTCAGGTACGTCTGGACATCGCCCGCAAGCACGGCCTGATCGACCCCGACAAGTTCAACTTCCTGTGGGTCGTGGACTTCCCGCTGTTTGAGTACAGTGAGCAGGAGGGCCGCTGGATGGCCATGCACCACCCGTTCACCCTGCCCAAGGCCGAGGACCTGGACAAGGTCGAGAGCGACCCGGGTGCCTGCCATGCCGTGGCCTACGACATCGTACTGAACGGTGTCGAGATGGGCGGCGGCTCGATGCGTATCAATGATCCCGCATTGCAGGACCGCATGTTCCACGCCCTCGGCTTTACCGAGGAAAAGGCCCGCGAGAGCTTCGGCTTCCTGATGGACGCCTACAAGTTCGGTGCGCCGCCGCACGGCGGTATGGCCTACGGCCTGGACCGCATGGTCATGCTGATGCTCAAGAAGGACTCCATCCGCGACGTCATCGCCTTCCCGAAGGTGCAGAACGCCGGTGAGCCGATGAGCGGTGCCCCCGACGTCGTCGATGAGCAGCAGCTCAAGGATCTGAGCATCGCGCTGACGCTGAAGGACTAAGTCAGAAGTAATAGCGCTGTAGGGGCCGGACATGTCCGGCCTGCAACCTGCCCGCAGGATTCCCTTTTGCGGGGAGGTGCAGGGCGAGGCATGCCTCGCCCCTACCGCACACAAAGATAAAAACCTGCCCAACCGCATATCACGCGGCTGGGCAGGTTTTGTGTTTTCTGTCAATATTTCGGCTTCGGCTCGTCGCCCGGCTTCACCGGGTACTCGGCGGGCGGGGGCGTCTGCGCGGGCTTGGGCAGCTTTTCCTTCTTGGACCGCTTTTTCCAGACCTTGCGCAGGATGAACACCACGGCCACTGCGATCAGCAGCACTGGCCACAGGTAGACCAGCGCGATGACCAGACCCTGCAGGAACCCGACAAAGGCATCCCAGCCGCCGCCGAAGGCGTCGGCGATCCGCTCACCGAAGGTCACGCCGGTGGGGGTCAGGGTGGCGACCTCCCGCAGGTAGATGTCCACGGTGGAGTAACTGACCTGCTGGTCCATGCTGCGCAGCTGGCGGGTGTAGTTTTCCAGTTGGTACTGCACGTCGGAAAGCTGGCTCTCGATCTCCAATAAATCCGCCGTCGTCTCGGCCTGGTCAGCCAGCGCGTTCAGGCGGTCCCGCTGGGCCTCCAGCGCGGACAGCCGCGCCTGCACGTCTATGTAGCTGCTCGTGATGTTCTCGGCGCTCTCGCTGATGTTGAGCACGCTGCCCGCGTCGCCCACGGCGGCCAGAAACGCGCGGTAGCTGCCCACCGGCACCCGCACGGTGTAGTCGGCGGTACGGTCATGGTCCTTCTCGGTGCCGTACAGGCTTGTAGATTCCAGCCATGCGCCGTTGGCCTCGACGGCGGTCATCAGGGCCTCGCGGGTCGTGTCAAAGTCGGTGGACTCCATCGAAAGACTGGCGTTGTAAATAATTTTCTGTGCGGTCTCGTCGGTGGCGGCCTCGGCGGCGTTCTCCGGCACAAGGCCGCTGTCCACACTGCCCGCGGCGCTGTCGTAATTGGCGTAGCTCTCCTGCGCGGCGGCTTCGGTGGCGTAGTACCCGCCGTCTTTGCTGCCGATGCTGCTCCCGCAGCCCGCCAGCAGTGCGGCGGCGCACAGGGCAGCGGTGATACGGACGATGCGTTTTTTCATGGTTGGATGCTCCTTTCCTTTGTAAAGGCTCCCCCCCTCGGGGAAAGCTGTCAGTGGCCCCGACCACTGACTGATCGTTTGCGGGCAATAGCGGTAAGCTCGCCCCTCATCTGGCCTCGGGCGGGGCCTCGGCCACCTTCCCCCAAGGGGGAAGGCATCCTGTATTTCCCTTTTCACCAATATAACACGGAAAACGCGCCCTGTGTGTTACAAAGCAAATACAAAAAAGTGGGATGTACCGTACTTTCGGCACATCCCACAAATTTTACGTCAATTATTCGGCCTTCTGCCCAAGCAGCTTCACGTCATCGTTGTCGGCAAAGGCAACGGCGTTGTAGCCCGCGGCCTCCAGCGTGCCGAACTGCTTGCCCAGCTTCTTCGCCTGGGGCAGCACGGTCACGTCGTAGTCGGCGCGTAAAGATTCGGCCTTGGCCAGCACGGCGGCAAAGTCGGCGTCCTTCAGGTAGAGCAGCGCCATCTTCGGCTTCGCGCCGGGGATCTGGTAGCCCTGCTCCAGCAAAATGCCGCAGACACGCTCGAACCCGATGGAGAAGCCCACGGCGGGCACCTGCTGGCCGATGAACTTGCCGACCATGTTGTCGTAGCGTCCGCCGCCGGCCACGGCCCCGCTGAACTGCGGGCAGGTGACCTCAAACACCATGCCGGTGTAGTAACCCTGTCCGCGCACGAGGCTGGGGGCGTAGGCAATGCCGTAGCGCCCGCCCGCGACCTTCTCGCTGGCGGCGATGACATAGCGCAGGTCGGCGGTCAGCGCCTCGTCGTCGACCCTGGCGGCGACGGTGTCCAGGCTGAAATCGCCCGCGCGCAGGAAGTCGTCCAGCGCCTGCACGGCCTCGGCGGCAAAACCCTTCTCGGTCAGCTCGGCCTTGACGCCGTCCGCACCGATCTTGTCCATCTTGTCAAAGCTGATGCAGACGGAGTCCAGCTGGTCAGCGGCAAAGCCCATCTTCTCGAGCATCGCGCGCAGGATGCGGCGGTCATTGATGTTGACGGTGAAGCCGGTGAAGCCGATCTTCAGCAGGGCACGGGCGGTCACGTCGATCAGCTCGACCTCGGCGTTGGGGGAGGAGTCGCCCAGAATGTCGATGTCGCACTGGACGAACTCGCGCAGACGGCCCTTCTGCGGGCGCTCGGCGCGGTAGACGCGGTCCGTCTGGATGACCTTGAACGGGCTGGGCAGCTCGTTGCGGTTGGCCGCATAGTAGCGGGACAGCGGCAGGGTCAGGTCATAGCGCAGGCCCATGTCGGACAGCTGCTTCTCGTCGCCGCTTGCCAGCGCATGCTCGAGCTTGTCGCCGCGCTTGAGGACCTTGAAGATCAGGTTCAGGTTGTCGCCGCCGTCGCTTTTGTCCAGATTCTCCATGTCCTCCAGAATGGGGGTGGAGATGCGCTGGAAACCGGCGGCGCGGTAGGTGGCCAAAATCTGGCCCTGGATATAGTCACGCAGCGCCTGCTCCCGCGGGAGCAGATCGCGCATACCTTTTAAAGGCTGAGTTTTCATGGTATTCTCCTTATACTGTATAATGGCTTCCCCTGGGGGGAAGGCTCTTTGCTTTTATATACTTTATAATGATACCTTTTGCGCTGCATTTTGTCAATCCAAACCGGGCATACTAACCCGAAAAGGGGAGGGGATACGTGTGCCGAAACAAAATCGCGGGCCGTATATCCTGGCGGCAGGGGCGGCGGCGCAGCTGCTTACCGGCATCCCGGCGGCGTGGGGCGTGTTCCAGCAGCCTGTCATGCAGGGGTACGGGTTTTCCCGCGGGCAGGCCATGCTGGCGTTCGCGGTGCTTGTTGCGGCCTACGGTGTCGGCTGCGCAGTGGGCGGGCTTTTGCAGGACGCCCGCGGCCCGCGGTTTGCCGGGCTGTGGGGCACGGCGCTGCTGGCGGGCGGGTTCTTTGCGGCGGCGCTCGTGCCGCCCGCGAACGCCGCGCTGTTTCTCGTCGTCTACAGCGTGCCCGCGGGGCTGGGCAGCGCGTTTTTAGCCCCGGCGGTGCTGGCGTGTGCGCAGAAGTGGTATCAGGATAAAAAGGGCTGGGCCACCGGTGTGGCGGGCGTCGCCATGGGGCTGTCCGGCGCGTTTTTTACGGTGTTCGTCAGGGGTGTCGGCGGGGCGTGGGGCATCCGGGTCTGCTTTGCCGCGTTAGGGGCGGTCATGCTCGTCGTCTGCGGCGCGGGGGCGCTGATTTTGCAGGACCCGCCGCCCAAAGCGCAGAGCGGCCCGCCGCAGCCGGGACTTGATTACAAACAGATGCTCCGCACGCCGCAGTATAAGCTGTGCGCGGCGGCGGTGGCGCTGTCGGCCCCGGCGGTGCTGCTGTTCAGCCCGGAAATTTTCAAGATCGCAGCCGAGCGCGGTCTGCCGGAGTCCGCCGCGCCGTACAGCATCGTGCTGGGGTCGGCGGCCAGCGCGGCGGGACGGATGCTGCTGCCTGCTGTCAGTGACAGGCTGGGCCGCAAGCCGGTGCTGTACGCGGTGTATCTCGGCCTGGCCGCGGGCAGTGCGTGGTTTGCGCTTGCGGGGCAGTGGTGGGTGCTGGCGGCCTACGCGGTGCTCACGTTTTTCTACTCGGGCGGCGCGGCGGTACAGCCGTCCTTCAACACCGACCTGTTCGGCCTGCCCCACGCCGGGGTGAACTACGGTTTTATTGCTTTGGGCATGAGCGGCGGCAGCATTTTGAGCTATATCGGTGCGCAGGCCCTGCCCCTGGCCGCCCGGCACTGGCTGGCCGGGATCTGTGCCGCAGCGGGGCTGATTTGTGTCAGTCTTGTAAAACCTGTGGAGAATGGTTGAAATTTTGCGTGGCACGGGGTAAAATATGGTGTTGCCGGGAGACATGTAGGGGCCGGGCATGCCCGGCCCGCGGCCTTCCTGCAGATGGGCGTTTTCCGTTAGGCGGCGGGCCGCACATGTGCGGCCCCTACATAGCGGCTCCGATAACAAAGTATGTATTTCAAGAGGCTTTCTATGACCCAATCCCAACAACTGCGCAAGCTCGCCGCGCGCTCGGCCACGGCGTTTCTGCTGGCCGCGCTCTGCGTGTTCCCGCTGTATATCGATAAATTCTCCAACCTCGGCGTTGTCAAATTCACCGGCATCTGCACCCTGAGCTGGGCGTTCGCGCTCTGGCTCGGCGCGCTGGCCTGTGTCGGCGCAAGGCCGGATACGGGCCGCCTGCCGTGGAAAGCCGACCCCGCACTTTGGGCGCTGGGCGCGGTCACGGCGTCGGGCGTGGTGTCCACCGTGCTCTCCCTCTCGCCGGGGGCCTCGTTCTGGGGGCTTGGCGGCTACTACGGCGGCTGCATGATGGTGCTGTTCACGGCGGCGGGGTATCTGGCTGTCCGCGCGTTTGCGCCGCAGAAAATTCTGAACGGGCTGACGTTCTGCGTCGGCGTCACGACGGCGCTGGTCACGGTGCTGTATGTGCTCAACATCTTTAATATCGACCTCATCGGCACGTATGCGAACACGGCAGTTGTCGAGCGCGCGCAGTTTTTCTCGACGCTGGGACAGAAAAACTTCTGCTCCGGGTTCATGGCGTTTGCGCTGCCGCTTGTGTTCTATGCGTTCCTCGTCGCGCGCGGGCCGCGGCACACGGTATTTTACGGTATTCCGGCATTTTTCGGCGGCCTGGCGCTGGCCGTGGTGGATGCCGAGGGGCTGATGCTCGGCGTCGGCGTGGCGGCGCTCGTGCTGATCTGCCAGAAAAATTTTACGACCCGCACGCTGCGGCGGCTGGCGGTCATCGGGGCGTTCTTCTTCTTCCACGCCGGATGGATGCAGTATATGCGCACCCACGTCTACACCCAGGGCGGCAAGCCGATGCTGGCGGCGCTGGGCCATGTGGCGCAGCGCGGGTTTGTGGTCTGCCTTGTGGTCTGGGCCGCGCTGTATTTTGGCCTGCGCGGGCGGGAACTGCCGCTGTACAGGCTGGGCCGCGTGCTGGCGGGGGGCATCGTCGCCGGTGCGGCGGTGCTGACGCTGCTGGCCAATTGTGTGCCGGGCTTCCCGAGTCTGGGCCGACTGGACGATGTGCTGATCTTCAACGACAATTGGGGCACCTACCGCGGCACGGCCTGGCGCATCACGGTGGAAAGCTGGCTGGCGCAGCCCGTTTGGCGCAAGCTGCTGGGCGTCGGCCCCGGCATGATGCACACGGCGATGGCCGATTGGGCGGGTGCGGGCATCACGGACCGGATGAAAACGTTCTATGCCGCCCACAACGAATATCTGGAGCTGCTGCTGACCACCGGCGCTGCCGGGCTGGCGGCGTGGCTGTGGTTTGTCATTGCGCACCTGCGCCGGGCCGCGCAGAACTGGCTGCGCCCCGGCGTAGCGCCCGTCACGCTGGCGCTGGTCAGCTACCTGGCCCATGCGGTCATTTCGATTCGTGTGTCGATGATCTTCCCGGAAATTATGCTGCTTTTCGCGCTTTTGCAGGTGTTCTGCCTGCCGGAGAAAGGGGATACCGCGGCAGAAAAGGCCCCGGCGAAGCATGGCAAAAAGGCGAAGCCCGACGTCCCGGCGGATCATCCCGGTCTGGCCCGGCAATGGCTGCCGCCCATCCTTGCCGCCGTTGTGATGATGGCAGTTTGCGGCGCAGCGTCGCGGGTGATTTTTGGGTTTTTGTACTGAACGATTTTGAATAGGGAAGTGCCGCTCTTGGGAAAAAGGGCGGCGCTTTTTTGTGTGGCGAGACAACGGCAAGGCGGCAAAAGCCCCTCAGGCCTCGCAGGCTCGGCCAGCTCCCCACGTTGTGGGGAGCCTTTTTGCGCGGGCTGTGCCCGCGAGAAAGCCTCCTCGCACAGCGGGGAGGTGGCCGAGTGAAACGAGGCCGGAGGGGCTTTTGCCGCTTTGTCACGACCCGGCACATTCCCGTATGCCGCGGGCCGATGCGAGCATCGGCCCCTACACTCTGCACGCCTCTCTCTCAACTGCGCCATGCGGTTTCGCCGCCCGCTATGCCGCCCGGGGGCACAAAATGCGAAAAAACAAAAGGTTAGCATAAACTAACATCTTGAAAAACAGGATTCGACCCTTTATAATAAAGATAGCTGTGAAAAGCCTAACAATATGCAAAGGAGAGAAAATTATGATCGAATACTCCGCACAGGTCAACGCAATGTGCCCGATCACAAAAGGACCCAAGCACGGTCCCGCGCCCATCCCCGAAGAGGGCCAGTGGGTCAAGGCGTATAAAATTGAGGATATCAGCGGCTACACCCATGGTGTGGGCTGGTGTGCTCCCCAGCAGGGTACCTGCAAGCTGAGCCTGAACATCAAGAACGGCATCATCGAGGAGGCCCTCGTTGAGACCATCGGCTGCTCCGGCATGACCCACTCTGCCGCTATGGCAGGCGAGATCCTGCCCGGCAAGACCATTCTGGAGGCTCTGAACACCGACCTCGTCTGCGACGCTATCAACGTTGCTATGCGTGAGCTGTTCCTGCAGATCGTCTACGGCCGCAGCCAGACCGCTTTCT
>OLPC01000400.1_pt1 | contig 44080 bp, 35 predicted proteins | sample 1672341 | NCBI WGS metagenome assembly OLPC01 (sample SAMEA3136673, study PRJEB25190) | human gut metagenome | reverse complement strand
ATCATTGTCCGATAATTGCAAAAAGTTTCTTGGCTTTCATCCCACGGTTAAAACCTTGGGATTTCCCGCCCTACTTTTGTAAATCGATTCCTCTATATCTTGCAATTGCTGCTACGTCTTTGTCTCCTCTTCCTGATACACAGCAGATGATGATTTGGTCTTTTCTCATTGTAGGTGCCAGCTTCATTACCTGTGCGATTGCATGAGAACTCTCTATTGCAGCTATTATGCCCTCTGTCTTTGCAATGTACTCAAATGCACAAACTGCTTCCTCATCTGTGACTGGCACATACTCGGCTCTGCCGATATCATGCAGATATGCGTGCTCTGGTCCAATACCAGGATAATCAAGTCCGGCAGAGATAGAGTAAACAGGTGCAATCTGTCCATATTCATTTTGGCAAAAATATGATTTCATGCCGTGGAAGATTCCCTCTGTTCCGACTGCAATAGTAGCTGCTGTCTCACCTGTGTTAACGCCGCGTCCTGCTGCCTCACATCCAATCAGACGTACATTCTCATCCTTAATGAACTCATAAAACATACCCATCGCATTGCTGCCGCCTCCTACACATGCAAGCACTGCGTCTGGCAGCTTTCCTTCTTTTTCAAGAATCTGTGCTCTCGCTTCCTTGCTGATTACACTCTGGAAATCACGCACGATCATCGGGAATGGATGAGGACCCATTACAGAACCAAGCACGTAAAGTGTATCGTCTACACGATTTGTCCACTCTCTCATGCACTCGTTAACAGCATCCTTTAATGTCTGTGTACCACTAGTTACAGGATGAACCTTTGCACCAAGAAGCTCCATTCTGTATACATTAAGTGCCTGACGAATCGTATCTTCCTTTCCCATGTAGATCTCACACTCCATGCCAAGAAGTGCAGCAACAGTTGCTGTCGCAACACCATGCTGTCCGGCACCAGTCTCTGCGATCAGACGCTTCTTTCCCATTTTCTTTGCAAGAAGTGCCTGACCAAGACAATTGTTGATTTTATGAGCACCTGTGTGGTTTAAATCTTCTCTCTTTAGATAGATCTTAGCTCCTCCCAAATCTTTTGTCATTCGCTCTGCATAATAAAGAAGTGATGGTCTTCCTGCATATTCCTTCAATAAAGTATCTAATTCCTGAACAAATTCGGGATCGTTTTTATAATGCTCATACGCTTCCTCCAAGCGTATGATTTCATTCATCAATGTTTCTGGCACATACTGGCCGCCATGCTTTCCATATCTTCCTCTGCTCATCTGTCTAGTTCCTTTCTGTATGTCATTCTTGAATTTGTCTGTTATTTATTATTTGTTTGTTGTATCTATTTAAATAGTTATGTTTTTTTCTATAGCTATTTATTTGTTGCTGCCTGTTTTGTTTGCTTTTATTTACTTGTTTGTTATTGCTTGTTTTCGGTTTGGTTATGGCCGAAGCAAATCAAGTGCTGTCTTTTTGTCTGGGCTTCGCATTAGAGTCTCCCCGATCAGCACTGCATTTACATGATATGCTGCAAGCTGTCTTGTATCCTCTCTTGTCTTGATGCCGCTCTCAGAGACAAATACTACATCTTTTGGAACAAGTGCCCGAAGCCTCAAGCTGTTTCTCACATCTACCGTAAAGTTCTTTAAGTTTCTGTTATTCACACCTATGATTTTTGCTCCACATTCAAGTGCTGTGTGCACTTCCTCTTCATCATGTGCCTCAACGAGTGCATCAAGTTTAAGCTCATTCGCCAGATCTAAAAATTTAGATAGTGTTTTCTTATCAAGCAGTGAACAAATCAAAAGCACTGCTGATGCACCAAAAAGCTTTGCCTCGTAAATCTGATATTCATCTATTGTGAAATCTTTTCTAAGCACCGGAATATGTACCGTCTGTGCAATTTCCTTTAAATATTCATCTTTTCCAAGAAAATATTCTGGCTCAGTCAAAACTGAGATAGCTGCGGCTCCCGCCGATTCATATTCTTTAGCTATTGTAAGATATGGAAAATCTGGTGCTATAAGCCCCTTTGACGGAGATGCCTTCTTTACCTCGCAGATAAATGAAAGCTTATCGCCTGCCAGACTGTCGTAAAAGCTTGGCTTTACTGATACTTCGCCTGCTGCTTCCTTTTGTAAAAGCGCCTCTGCCTGAGAAATCAATTTTTTTAGTGGCACCTGCTTTTTCTTTTCTTCTATATAAATGCGACGCTTCGCTGCAATCGTCTCTAATATATTCTCTGCCATGCTGCTTTCACCTCACTGCGATGTTCTGTTTTCTATTTACCATTTCGTATTGCTATGATAGTTATTTTCCTATTTATTATTGTCTTGCTATTTACTGCTTTGTTGCTTTTGCAAAATCCTCTAACTGCTTTGCTGCACGACCACTTTCTAATGCCTCTCTAGCAATCTTAATGCCATCTTCGATTGTTATGTCTTCTCTTGCCGTGTAAATGGCTGCTCCGGCATTGAGCAGTACTGCATCAGTTTTTGGACCTTTGGCTCCATTTAAAATATCTAATACAAACTTTGCATTTTCCTGTGGGTTGCCGCCAATAAGATCTTCCTTTTTACATCTTTTAAATCCAAACTGCTCTGGTGTAATTACGTAACTCTTAAAGCTTCCGTTTCTTACCTCGCACACTGTTGTCGGTGCACTTAGCGAAATCTCATCCATGCCATCCTGACCATAAACAACCATTGCACGCTTAACACCCAAGTTATAAAGGACTCTTGCAAGCGGTTCTACAAGTGCCTCACTGTATACGCCAAGCAGCTGCATGGAGGCACCTGCCGGGTTTGCCAGAGGTCCTAACACATTAAATATTGTGCGAATACCGATCTCTCTTCTGACTGAACCTACAAAGCGCATTGCCGGATGATATTTCTGAGCAAATAAGAAGCACATGTTATGTTCTTTTAAAAGTATAGCACTTTCAGCTGGAGAGATATTTATGTTTACTCCAAGTGCCTCAAGGCAGTCTGCTGTGCCGCATTTACTTGATGCTGCACGGTTTCCGTGCTTTGCAACCGGTATTTTTGTCGATGATACAATAATTGATGCGATGGTCGAAATGTTGATCGTGTTTGCACCGTCTCCGCCAGTTCCAACAATCTCTAATACATCCATATCATTCAAGAACTTCTCACAATGGCTTCTCATGACCTTTGCCGCTGATGTAATTTCATTGATTGTCTCACCTTTCATCGTCATTGCCGTGAGGAAAGATGCCTTCTGTGCATCAGTTGCCTCTCCTGTCATGATTTCTTCCATAACCTGCTCCATCATCTCTGTCGTCAGGTTTTCTTTCTTTATCAGTTTTGCGATTGCTTCTTTTATCATAGCGTTATCTCCCTTGCTGTCTGTTGTTGCTTGCTGCTGTCTGTTGCTATATATATTTATATTCTTCTATTTTTTTCTATTTTCTTATACTCTCTACTACGTTTCGTAAAATATCAATTCCTTTTGGTGTGAGGATTGATTCCGGATGAAACTGCAATCCATAAACCGGATACTTTTCATGCTCGACTGCCATGATTTCACCATCTGCCATTGCTGTCACAAAAAGCTCAGCCGGCAGAGTATCTGGATCAGCTTCAAGGGAATGATATCTTGCAACTTTAATCTCCGCATCCATTTCTTTAAATAAAACTCCTGATCTGTCTAAACGTGCGATTGAAGTCTTTCCATGCATCAGCTTCTTTGCGTGAATGATTTTGCCGCCATAGGCTTCGCAGATTGCCTGATGACCAAGGCACACACCTAAAATCGGAATACTCGGACCAAGCGTCTTTACTACTTCCTCACATATGCCTGCCTGATCTGGGCGTCCCGGTCCCGGAGAAAGGATTATAAGCTGTGGATTTAATGCTTTTATTTCCTCGACTGTCATCTCATCATTTCGGATGACTTTGATATCTGGCTCAATCGTACCGATTAACTGATATAGATTGTAGGAAAAGCTGTCATAATTATCAATCAATAGTATCATCATCGTTCTCCTTTTCCTCATAAGCTGCCATCTGCTGTGCTTTTTTTATGGCTTCTACTACTGCCTTTGCCTTATTTATGCACTCTTGAAATTCTTTTTCTGGAATGCTGTCTGCCACTATTCCTGCCCCTGACCTGACAAATACCTTCCCATTTTTCTTGTACGCCAAACGGATTCCTATACAAGTATCTAAATTTCCAGTAAAATCAAGATAACCAACTGCACCGCCATAAATGCCTCTCTTATTATTTTCCAGTTCATTTATGATTTCCATTGCACGATATTTTGGTGCTCCTGAAAGTGTTCCTGCTGGAAGTACTGCCTCTACAGCATCAAGCGCTGTCTTATCATCTCTAATCTGTCCCCTAACAGTTGAACCGATGTGCATAACATGTGAGTAGCGAAGCACCTGCATATATTCTTCTACTTCAACAGTGCCATACTTGCTGATCTTTCCAATGTCGTTTCGTCCTAAGTCAACAAGCATGTTGTGCTCTGCACATTCCTTTTCATCATCAAGCAAATCTTTTTCAAGTGCCAGATCTTCCTGCCTGTCCTTTCCTCTTGGCCTTGTTCCTGCGAGCGGAAATGTATGAAGCACACCATTTTCTAATTTAACAAGTGTCTCTGGTGAAGCTCCTGCTACCTCCATATCATCGCTGCTAAAATAGAACATATACGGTGATGGATTTGTAGTTCTCATGATGCGGTAGGTGTTTAACAGGCTTCCTTCATACTCAGCTTCCAAACGGTTAGAAAGCACGACCTGAAAGATATCTCCCTGATAGATATATTCTTTTGCTTTTTCTACCATCCTGCAATATTCGTCTTTCTGAAACAGCGGCTTAAATTCTGTTTTTAAGCATCCCGGCCACTCTTTTTTCATCTCACCGCGTATGATCATTTTTGCGATTTTTTTGATTGTCTGAACAGCTGTCTCATAATTTTTCTCAAGCTCGTCTGTCTTGACTGTCACCATGATAATGATCTTTTGCTTTACATTGTCAAATGCAATGACCTTATCAAAAAGCATCACATCGACATCCTTAAAGCCTTCCTCATCCTTCGCATCAAGCTTTAGCTTTGGATTACTGTACTTTACGTAATCATAAGAAAAATAACCGACTAATCCTCCTGTAAAGGATGGAAGATTTTCCATGCGCGGACTTTTATATTCCTTTAAAGCTTCTTCAATGCGACCTCTTGGATTTTTGCCTCCTGTAAATGCAATCTCTTCCTTCGGGTCTAATCCAAGAAATGTGTATCGTCCCCAAATTTCCTGATTTTCTACACTCTCAAATAAAAAGCAGTGGCTGCTGACATTTTTTAATATACGTAAGACCTCGATTGGTGTTCGCTCATCTGAAAACAGTTCTCCTGCAACCGGTACGGCACGATATCCAACTGCTTTTTGTCTTAATTCTTCTAGTGATGTAATAATCTGCATTGTGATCCTCCTTTGCTGTCATGCCGGTATGCGGAACCTTTTATTTTCTATATACCTACTCCAAGATCATAAAACTTATCGTGCAAGCACAAACGTTTTTGACTTTGGTAACTTGGTATAACAAAAAAGTCCCTGACAGACTCATTATTATGAATCTGCCAAGGACGGATAAAATTCTACTTTCCGCGGTGCCACCTTGTTTCCCTTTTCAGGGCTCTTTTTAGGATACCAGCATATCCCTCGCAACTAACGTATGCGCACACGTTATGGAATACTTGGCTTACGCCTTTGACCATACCCTCAGCGGTCCATTTAATAAGCTGCTCTCTGTCTGGTTCTCAGCATCCCAAACTCTCTGTACTGCGCATTTCTTATTTTTATCTCCGCTTCAACGGTTTGAAGTGTTACTTTGTTATTTAATTATAGCGCTACTATACAACGCATTTTTTCATTTGTCAAGTAGACATTTTTTATTTTTCTTTTGATCTTTTTTATGACTACCTGGAAGTTTATGAAGGGTACCTCGACGTTACGAATCTCTCTCGGTAATTAGCGGATGCTTCTTATAATAATTTTTCGTAAAGTTCAAGAGCGTCTGCATATCGTTACTAATGTATTTGCCCTTCTTCCACACCACTCCAATCTTGACACGGATCGGCGTTGCAAGCGGAATTCCGACTACGCCTGAGAACTTATCAGTCATACAGGAATAAAAAAAGCAGCCGTACTTCTTTGATTTGATAAATTGCAACGTGGTGTAAATTTGACTGCTTTTCATGATAATGGACGGCGTACAGCCATCGAGTTCAAAGCGAAGCTTCAAAATCTGGTTCTGCACCGAGTCCGCATTAAAAAAAATCAGCTTTTCCTTTGACATTTCCTGTGTTGTGACAGATTCTTTCTGCGCTAATGGATGATCTTTGCTCACGCAAAATACGATCTGATCATCGGCGAGAATAATGTTATTAAACTTGTCGATGTTGTACTGTTCCATGTTGACAAGTGCAAAATCAAGTGTATCATCCTGCACCAGACTACAGGCGCGGACGGAACCATATTCTTCAAGTACAACTGGAATTTCTGGATGTTCTGCCTGAAATGCCTCTAACAGTTCTGGAAAAAATACAGTGCTTAACATTGGTGGTATGCCGATATGGACTGGCGGACGCACACGCAATGTACTTGAACAGTCTGCCTGCAATTCATCACAGTACTGCAAAATATAGACTGCCTTTTTATAAAGTGCCTCGCCCTCCACAGTAAGCATCAGCTGATTTCCCTTCCTCGAAAATAAATTTATTCCAAACTCGATCTCTAAATCACGGATGGCAACAGATACCGTCGGCTGCGTGACATACAGTTCTTCTGCTGCTTTTGTTATGCTGTGACAGCGGCTTGCCGTGCAAAAATAGCGCAGTTGATTCAGTGTCATGCTCTATCAATCCTTTCTCTTTTTTCCCAAAAAACGATACAAAATACGCATTTGGGCACTCTGCTATAAAGATACCATATCTACTTTGTGATTTCTATAGTTATTTTTGACAGGTCTATTAGTAAAACTATCTAAAAATCAGCCACCCGTTTTGAGGTCATAAAAAAAACGTATGCGGTCATATTTTCTGTCAAGTTGTGTTTTAGGTTGCACCGCCCTATAATGAAATCAGCAAAAGAAATGCGGCGGCCGACACATTTCAGAAGTGAAAAATTTAACAAACAAATGGAAGGGAGATTTCAGAATGTCTCAAACAACCATTGCCCTGCTGTTTCTTGCATTCGCAATTGTGAGCTTCATACTCGAAAAAATCCCGCTCGGTCTTACCGCAACAATCTGTGCGCTTGGTCTGACGCTGACCGGTGTGTTAGATGCATCAACCACCTTTGCACAGTATGTCAACAGCAATGTAATCCTTTGTGTCGGTATGTTCGTAGTGGGGCAGGCATTATTCGAAACAGGCATGGCAAACAAAATCGGAGGTATCGTTACCAAATTTGCCAAGACTGAAAAAACACTTGTCATCGCGATAATGGTGATCGTCGGTGTGATGTCAGGTTTATTATCCAACACAGGAACAGCTGCCGTGCTGATTCCTGTCGTATGCGGAATCGCAGATGAGTCCGGCTATTCCAGAAGCCGACTTTTGATGCCACTTGTATTTGCCGCAGCGCTCGGTGGAAACCTTTCCATCATCGGAGCACCTGGTAATCTGATGGGTGTCAATGCATTACAGGAAATGGGGCTTCCAACAAGCTTTTTCATGTATGCTCCAGTCGGTGTCCCGATGCTGATTCTTGGAATCATCTACTTTGCCTGTCTTGGCTATCGTTTTCTTCCAAAGAAGACAGAAACGGTAGGAGCAGTTCAGACTCAAACGGATTTCAGCAATGTTCCAAAGTGGAAGCAAACTGTATCACTTGCTGTACTGGTCGCAGTTATCATCGCTATGATTTTTGAGGACGAAATCGGTGTCAGCATCCAGCTCTCATCATGTATTGGTGCTGTAATCCTAGTTGTAACAAAAGTAATTGATGAAAAGACTGCACTTAAGTCCATTGATTTAGAGGTGGTACTGCTCTTTGGTGGTTCTCTCGCACTGGCAAAAGCACTTGATGTTACAGGTGCCGGTAATTTGATTGCTGACAAAATTGTTGGATTTTTAGGTGCAAATCCTGATCCAATGATATTGCTTCTTGTTATTTTTATCGTTACATGTACAATAACAAACTTTATGTCAAATACCGCGACAACTGCTCTTATAGTTCCAATCGCTGTGTCTCTTGCCAACAATGTTGGCGCTGACCCGCGTGCTGTTGTCATCGCTACTGTTATCGCAGGCTCCTGTGCCTACGCAACACCGATCGGTATGCCGGCAAACACCATGGTTATAGGACTTGGCGGCTATCGCTTCAAGGATTATGTAAAATCAGGCCTTCCACTTATTGGATTCTCATTTGTGGTCTGCATGGTTTTACTGCCAATCCTGTTTCCATTCTACCCGTAATTATCTATTAAAATAGATATATAAATTTGTTCCATAGCAATTTAAAACACAGAAAGCACTAATCTTACTAATTTAAATGGAGGTAATCAATTATGACAAACGAAAATGAAGTAAAACAGCTTACAGATATGGTAGCAAGCTTTGTTGATCACATCAGCAAGAAGCTTCCGGATGACGTAATAGCAAAGCTTGAGGAACTGGCTTCCAAGGAAACTGCTCCTCTGCCAAAAGTTCTCTATGAGACTATGACAAAGAATCAGAAGCTGGCTGTTCAGTTAGATCGTCCAAGCTGTCAGGATACCGGCGTTCTTCAGTTCTGGCTGAAGTGCGGAACCAATTTCCCATACATCAATGAGCTTGAAGTCCTTTTAAAGGAAGCTGTCGTACAGGCTACATTCGCTGCTCCGCTTCGTCACAATTCTGTTGAAACCTTTGACGAGTACAACACAAAGAAAAATGTTGGTAAGGGTACCCCGACTGTATGGTGGGATATCGTTCCAAACAGCGACAAGTGCGAAATCTACGCTTATATGGCAGGCGGCGGCTGCACCCTTCCAGGTAAGGCAATGGTTCTGATGCCAGGTGCAGGTTATGAAGGTATCACTGATTTTGTTCTTGATCAGATGACCAGCTATGGATTAAACGCATGTCCTCCGCTGCTTGTCGGTGTCGGTGTTGGAACTTCCATTGAGACCGCAGCATTAAACTCCAAGAAGGCGCTGATGCGTCCAATCGGCTCCCACAATGACAATGCAAATGCAGCAAAGATGGAGCAGCTGTTAGAGGATGGCATCAATAAGATTGGCCTTGGACCGCAGGGTATGGGCGGAAAGTACTCTGTTATGGGTGTAAATATTGAGAATACTGCTCGTCATCCATCTACAATCGGTGTTGCCGTAAATGTTGGATGCTGGTCTCACCGCCGCGGTCATATAGTAGTAAACCCAGACCTGACCGTTACCTGCGATACTCACTCCACATGGAAGTTTAATGCATAAGAAATAGACTGCAAGCAGATTTAGATTCAAACTTAGAATTTTGAAAACGGAGGAAAGAATTATGATAGAAATCAGAGGAGACAAGAAGGTTCTCGTTACACCTGTAAGTGCAGAAGATTTGGCTGATATTAAGATCGGTGACATTGTATGGTTAGACGGCGATCTGATGACCTGCCGTGATGTTGCTCACCGCCGCCTAGTTGAATATGGCAGAGAACTTCCGTATGATGTTCGCAACAAGGCAATCTTCCACGCTGGCCCGATTGTCCGCAAGAAGGAAGGCACTGAGGATGAGTACGAGATGGTATCCGTTGGCCCGACTACTTCCATGCGTATGGAAAAGTTTGAGTATGAGTTTACTCAGCACACTGGCGTGAGAGTCATTGTTGGAAAGGGCGGCATGGGACCAAATACTGAGCGCGCCTGCAAGGAATTTGGTGCAATCCACTGTGTATTTCCGGCTGGATGTGCTGTTGTTGCTGCAACTGAGGTTGAGCGTATTGCAGAGCATCACTGGGATGAGCTTGGAATGCCTGAGACACTCTGGTGCTGCAAGGTAAAGGAATTTGGTCCTCTTATCGTATCCATCGACGCACAGGGCAGAAACCTCTTTGAGGAGAACAAGATTACCTTCAATGAAAAGAAGGAAGAAGCAAAGCAGGATATCTATCCTAACGTAAAGTTTATTAAATAAGCAAATCGTATAATATATATAATAAATACGATAAAAAGACTTACTTACCGCTATGAAAATCCAATAATTCCTAATTCCCAAAAGAAAGAAAATGCGCTCCGGTATCATCACCGCGAGCGCATTTTCTTTCTAAATATTTTTATGCATGTTTTGCTTTTCGATTTACTGACTTACTGTGATAATTCCGCGCCGGATTAAAGATAAGTGTTGTGTCATTGCTGTCCGCATCCGGCCATACCAGTGCATGATGTGGTTCTCCCTGATAGATTCCCTTTTCTTCGTCGTACAGGGACGGATCAATGATCTGTTCTTTGCCCTCATAGTGAGCAAATGGAACGAAAGAATCTGTCTTTTCTATTTTGTTTTCTGTTTCTTTTGCATCTTTTAAGAATTTATCACTTAAGTGGAAACTTCGCAAAGGACATATCCTTAAATACAGCTGTTCCATCTTCTGCGGCCAGCACAATACCATCTCCCGGCTGAGTATACATGCGCGCATTCAGCGCAACGCCATTGATATACAATGTCGCAATTGTGTCATCTGCTATGATCTGAATATGATATGTTCCATCCTCGTTTGGATGCACTGGGCGTTCCAAACCAATATTGTTCATCTGTGGCCACGGCCAATTTGGTACCTTCTCAAAGATCACTCTATTTTGTGCACACAGCACGGTAAAGCAATAGCTGACACCCGTTTCCTCGTTATCTCTAAGGCCTACTGAAAATGAGCGCAATCCATCCTTTACAGTCACAGTTGTCTCAAAACGATAGCAGTCTCCTGCATTTGATACAACCTGCTTTGTCACTCGTCCAGACTCTCTTTTTAGTGTTTCGTCAGCAAGCACTGTTTTCTCTTTAAATGCATCCCATACAGTCTGAGGCACTCGACAGCCAAGTGTTCCATCTTCCCTTTGGTAAATCTCATGTGCCACAAAAGTACCTGCCCAGATAAACTGCTCATTGTCGGAATTTTCATCATACGTTAAATGTGCGCTATCTGTCTCATTTGCACGGCTTGGCACCCATCCAAAAATGATTCGCTGTCCATTTAGTTCAAATGTTCTTCCTGCATAATACGCTCTGCCATCAAAACCATCATCCTCTGGCGCAATCCACGGTCCCTTAAGACTCTTTGCCATTCTGTACACCTGCTTTGACGCATGTGAATATTCAGTTGTAATCAAATACCACCACTCTCCAATTTTAAACAAATCTGGCATCTCATGCATTGTAAAAAGATCCGGTGCCCAAAAATCGCCTTCAAATGTCCAATTAGTTAAATCAGTAGATGTAAAATAGACAGTTCTTCCAGTCTGTCTGTGCTTATCCCCGGCAAGACGCGTTCCAAGAATCAGAATATACTGATTTTCCTCGTCATCCCAAAGCACAAATGGGTCACGCCAGTCATCTGGATCATACCCTAGCTGCGGTGTGAAGGTCACTGCATCGTTTGTCTTTTCCCAGTTCTTTAAATCATGACTGATTGCGTGCATCAGCACCTGTGACGGTTTCCCTTGTTTTGGATAGTCACGATTAAAACCGGTATAAAATGCATGATAAACACCATCCCGATCCTCACAAACACTTCCGGCAAATATAAACTGATCCTGTTTTGTATCATCTCCGCGCAAAATTGCTGTGCCACAATCCTCATATGTTACAAAATCTTTTGTTGTAGCCAAATCCCATCCAAATGGCTCTCCAAATGGACACGGCTTTCTTGTATCCCTTTGATGAAACAAATAAAACGTATCCCCCTTGCCAAATGGCATGCAGTCTCCAAACCAATATCCTTTCGGCTGATAATATAATCTCATAGCTAAACTCCTCTCTTTCTTTTTGTCATACACGAAACTTAACACACGCAACGCTGCATGGCGGAAGCACAACCTCAAATATGCCATCTGTCTCTGAAACAGAAAGTATTTTTTCTTCAAATCTTGAATGCGGAAGAAGCGAATCTGTACTCAATAGTTTTGCATCAAGTAGGTCTCCCCTTATTTGAATCTTAAATACACGCGGTTCTTCCTGTCCAGTATGAATCATCGATATTGTCAATATGTTATCTTTTATTGTCGCGGTCACACTGTTATTTTTCAAAGATGGGCATAAGCTGCCTCCACAATGCGCTTTCAACATGGAAAATACCTGTCCTGTTGCTGTCAGTCGACAATGATTACCTTTTATTTCGATAGCCCCTTCACTAATCGGCTGAAAATAGCAGCACACCGGCATATCCATTGCGTTTGATTCATTAAGAAACAACTGAAGCATCCCCGCTGCATACAACCCTTCTGCTGCGGATGATGGACGATACCATGCGTACCAGCAATTCCATTCATCAAATGAAATATGTATCTTATTGCCCAGACATGTTCTCATTTCCTGTATAAGACGATATGCCTCTTTTGGTGCATCCATGATTGCCTGGCAGGTATTTTTCGCAGCCTCATCCGATGAATAATCTAGCGGCACGTAGGTATAGTGATGAAGGGATGCATATTTAACATTCTCTGCAAGCTCCTTTGCTGACTTCGTTCCCCATTCTTCACTTGGATATGGACCAGACGAAAACAATTGCAGATCTGGTGAAACATCTAGCATCGCTCTCATCTGTCTGCGAGCAAGCATTACATATTGCCCTGGTGTCATTGGCCCCTCCATGTGGCCATATCCCATCTCATTTCCGAGAGACCAATACCGAACCTGATAGGCATCCTTATGTCCACGCTGTGCGCGAAGCTGCCCGTAACGTGTATCATCCGCCCCATTGCAATACTCCACCCATGCTGCATTTTCTTCTGGAGATGCATTTGCCAAATTGATTGTCAGAAATGGCTCTGCACCGATCTCACGGCATAGCGCAATAAATTCATCAATTCCAACTTCGTTGTAATCATATCCATTTGTATAGGGCTGTGTCTCATTTTCCATGTAGGCCTCTAATGGTGCACGCTCATCAGCATCAAGCAGTCCATCCTGCCAGCGGTACTCTCCTGCGAAATTGCCTCCAGGCCAACGAAGCATACTGACGCCAATCTCTTTCATACATTCGATCACATCACGCCTCATTCCATGAAAATGATCAAATGGCAGCATAGAGAGTACACCAAATGTAACCCTTGCACGTTTTGAAAATGTAATACTTAGAGAATACATTCCTGCCTTCGGAATGTGCATTGAAAAGTTCTCTTTTTGCCAATCACCCGGATGAAGGGTAAAGCTATATGTCAATCCATTTGTATCTTCTATGCCGTTTTCCATCAATGCTACACGAATTTCCACTAATTCACTTGTTTTTGCAACAATGCGCAATTTATATTCACACGCTCTAAGATCGAGGTTTTCCTGTCTAATTCCGCAAATATGATTTTCCTTTAACAGCTGTACATCAAGCGCCTGACACTCATTTCTGCGATTCATTTTGCCCGTACCCATCATTTCTTTTCCTATCTCCTTATGATGCGTATAAGCAACCGATGTCTGTAGGCCATTATCAGAATCAAGCACATACAGCGTATGCTCAGCTCCTATCGGAATCCACTCTGCCGCACAGCCATCACTTCCTGATGGTTTTCCTGCAAATTTGCGATTCCGAAGAACCTGCGCACTCAGTCCACCATATATACAAGCACGTGTATGCTCAAGGTTATGCCCAAAAATATATGTAGAGGTTGGCGTCTGCCTGTGTATCTGAGGACGTATAAAAACATGATCATTTGACGTTTCTGTATTAATGTTTTTGTTCTCATCCGTCTGCTGAATCAAAAGACTGCTGATAAACTGCTTTCCGAGCCCCTCCTCAACACCATCCAAAAGCTCCTGAAGAGAAAGATCAAGTACACGGCATAACGGCACCAACTGAATAATGTCTGGCATTCCGCCACCAGTCTCCCACCGTGAGACAGCCTTGTTGGTGACATTAAGCTGTTTTGCAAGTTCACGTTGTGTCAATCCAGCTTTTTTTCTTGCCCTAATAATTTGTTCTGCCATTGTCATTTGAGGATCACCTCCATCTTTTTGCTTCAACTATAGCAAGGACTTTCTCTCATGACAATCCATGAATCGTAGATTTTTTATTTATAAGCATTCAGCTATATATTTACAAAAATACACTTCTTCCACTTTTTAATTATTACAGGCAAAAATATTGTTTTATCCATGATCTGCAACCATCATATTTTCTCCCAGCGCATTCTCGCGCCACTTTGATGGTGCACATCCTGTACACTTGCGAAACTGTCTGGAGAAATGCACAGGGCTGTTATACCCACATCTGTCTGCAATCTCTTCCATTGTCAGGTTTGTCTGTGCCAGCATTCGCTTAGCCTGTCCGATACGGCTCTGAATAATATCAGCCCCACATGATACCTGAAACGCCTTTTTATATAGATCCTGGAAATAGGCAGGGCTTAAGCTAACCTGATCTGCCAGCTCCTGTATTGACCATGGACGTGCCGGATTTGCATAGATTTCCTCTCGAAGCTCCAAAAGCTTTTGATAGTGTGCAATCTGCGGAAGCGATGAATTTAAATAATTATCAATCAATGTAAAGAATGCCATCATAAGCTGTGACAGAACATTGTCACGCTGTGCCATTCCTGAATGAAATGCATTCATCATCAGCTGCATATATTGAGACACTGGAATATTTTCCTGGAGGCTTACTGGTTTATTTATCGGAATCCGAAAATTTGCAAGCTGATTGTCTGGATCATAAAAATTGATCCAGTCATCGCAGTAGCCCTCCCAAACTCCTGTATAAGATGCACGCTTATCTGGACTGATCAAAAGAAGTGTTCCCTTTTTTACCGGAATCTCCTCATCATCAATCTGAAACTGAGCTGTTGTTCTTGTATAGATTAAAATATAGTGCTGTCTTTTTTCATAATGATAAACAATTTCGTCTTTTCTGTGGCGGCTGTCTATCCCTACTGCATACGTATAAAACATACTTTTTGCCTCCTGTTTTGTTCCAAGCTCTACTATACCTGAATATTTCATTTTGTACAATGGATACTTTTATATATTTGTCCAGAAAATTAGATTTTCTCCATTTTTATGTAATCCGATGATATGTTAAGGAAACAATATGATATGTTATTCCTTTTTTCTTACTTTGCCTTTATTATAAAGGCAATCCAAATATAAATTTTAAAAAGGAGAAACAATTATGATCGCAAAAAAACCGCCTATGGGCTGGAACTCATGGAATACTTTCGGAGACAAAATCAACGAGCAGCTGATTAAGGAGATGGCTGACCGTATTGTAGAGGATGGCTATCGTGATCTTGGCTACGAATATATTATTATTGATGACTGCTGGTCTCTTCGTGAGCGTGTTGACGGAAAGCTCGTTGCTGACCCGGCACTGTTTCCAAATGGTATGAAGGCACTTTCCGACTATATTCACTCAAAGGGCTTAAAGTTTGGTATGTACTCCTGCGCTGGAACAAAGACTTGTGCAGGCTATCCAAGCAGCTATGGTCATGAATTTTCTGATGCAAAGCAGTTTGCTGAGTGGGGTGTTGATTATCTGAAATATGATTTCTGCTATTTTCCTGTCAGCGGTGATGCAAAGAATGCCTACCTGACCATGGCAATGGCACTTCGCAGCACTGGACGCGATATCTTATTTGCAGCCTGCAACTGGGGTATGTATGACCCATCTGGCTGGATGCGCTCTCATGGTGCTCACAGCTACCGCTCTACTGGAGATATCTTTGATGGTCCAAAGAGCTACAAGGATCTTTTCATCAGTCAGGTAGAAAATGTGGAAAACAATGCACCTGGCTGCTGGAATGATATGGACATGCTGATCGTTGGTATGCACGGAAATGGAAATGTAGGAATTGGCGGCTGCAGCGACCTTCAGTATCTGCAGCACTTCGCAATGTGGGCATTTTTAGGCTCTCCGCTTATCATCGGTGCTGATCTTAGAAAGCTTGACGAGGCAAATAAGAAAATCCTCTTCTGTAAGGGACTGATTGAGATCAATCAAGATGAAGAATGCCGCCCACCATTTTTAGTAGATCATGATGACACAAGAAAGTACACCTTCGCAAAGCTTATGTCTGGAAACCGTATTGCGATTGCATTCTTTAATCTTGCTGCTGAGGATCAGTGGACCCAGAATGTAGGTATCTGTTTCGATGATCTTGGTATTCACTCAGAGTCTGGCATTCGCCTTCAGCTGACAGATGCGATCACTGGTGAGGATCTTGGCATCTATGAAGACAGCTATGCTACAAAAATCGCTCCTGATGAATCAAAGGTAATCATTGCACAGCTTATTTTCCCTGAATAATAAAAAAACAAATACCCCCTGCCAACACGATACTGGCAGAGGGTAACCCATTTAATATATTTTGAGGCAAACTTATGGATACTACTCATTCAACTGCTACCTGCAACAAATGCAAGCAGTGCGGCCGCATCCTTACAAAGGATGAGATTGGCCTCCACAAAAAACTTTATAATCGCGGCGCTACCTCATATTTTTGCATTGACTGCAGCAGCCAATATCTTGAGATTCCCGTTCCACTTCTTCAAAAGAAAATTGAAGAATTTAAGGCGATGGGATGCACGCTGTTTCTTTGAGCCACCGGGACAGGTACGGTGGCTCAATATCTGTCCCTAGTGGCTCCTATTTACTTTCCATACATTCATGGATGAAATATAACATCATTGCCTCCATACGCCGGTTTCCATCTTCCGTAAATCCATGCGGTTCATTAGCAAACTGCTCCAATTTTGCATTCGGATATTGTTTTACTGCTTTTAAACTATACTCAATTGGAACAATCTCATCCTGTATTCCATGAAGTATCAATACGGGGCTACTAAAATGTCCCAATACTTTAAATGTTTCAAAAGTTCTAATACTCTTAAAGAATACATCTCCAAGCTGCATTCCCCAAAAATCTAATTCCTTTGGGATATCATCCTCGGATGCAAAACGTTCTCTCCAATTATCTGCAATACATAATGCCGGATAAAGAAGAATCATACCCGCTATCTTTTCTTTATATTCTTCTGCTGCCATAGCACTGATCAGACCACCCTGAGAAGCTCCAAACAAAAATATATGATCCTTATCAACACTCGCTTCTTGTTCCATCCTTTCAAAAATTGCAATTAAATCATCTTTTTCTGTAAACAATGTCATCTGCGTTGTTGGAAAGCCTGATTCATCTCGTGTACTTCCTCCACAAAATGTAAATGCAACTGATGCTATACCAGCATCAGCAAGATACTCCGCTGTTTTTTCAAAATCATCCTTATATCCATTATAACCATGACTTATAATAACGAGCGGAAACTTTCTGGTTGCTTTTGGTTTAAAAAAATATCCATGCACTGTTCTTCCATGATGTGTAATCAATAATTCTTTCTTTTCCATCTATTCTCCTCCTAACTCATTCCCATTCCACTTGTTCATGCGGACGCATCACACCACCAATCAGCTTGCAGATAATTCGCGCTGTATATTTTCCAACTAATGCATAATGATCCGAAATGCACATTACATCATGCGCAATAGAAACCTGTTTTTTCAAAACCATTCTCATAAATTCTTCGACCGGGATGTAAAAACATCCAAAATACAAAATACATGGTTTTTGCATAGCCGTATATTTCCCATCGATATCAATTAAAAGTGAATCCTTTCTCAATGTCACAATACGTTGATCCGGCAAAGTTACCATAACAAGTGTTCCTGCACGATCGCTTTTCACTTCTGCTCCAAATAAAGAGTTCAATATTTCTACTGGTGCATACATAGCCTCCGTTTGGGCCATCTCATTTAATTTTAATGGTGCAAAATGCCTCTCTGGGCTAGGCACCATCATGCGAACAATTCCTTGATCAAAAGAAGAAATTCTCATTATTTTATTTTTATGGTAAGCTTTATTGGAACCTAGTGCAATTAAATACAGATCATCATCCCCCTTAAGTGTCTGCACAGGATTTTCAAATAGGTGTTCTCCATTCACCATTCTGCATCCACTGTAAAGACAATCCCAATATATTTGAGCCGCATATACAGGTTCTCGATGTCCCATATCTTTGATCTCCCAATTAATAATAGGTGCTTTTGTTCCATTCCAAATCAGAAAATTGTCTTTACCTCGTATTGTAACAGAAGGAAGCACTTTTGCAGTACCATTCACATTTTCCCAAAGTTCTCTATTAATATCATTCATATGATACCGTTTTTCATATACATCCTCGACATCCTTTGAAAGCATATAATTTATATCCAGTTCTCCTCGCTCCTGTATAATCGGTAATGCACCAACTGGTCTATCTCCATCAATTCCCTCTTCCGAAGACGGTCCTGAAGTATAGCCAGCTGCTGCCAATACTTGTGGATGTCTCATCGTAAATGCCAGCGTCATCATATCGCCATTTGACATTCCTTGCATATAAATTCTAGTTTTATCAATTTTATAAACGGTACACATATGAGAAATCAAATCATATAAATATTTAATTTCTTCTTCATTGCAATCCCATCTTCCCGCTTTTATCGAATTTGGGTAAATAACAATCATATTATTTCGTTCTGCAATCTCGTGCCACACCGTATACGAAGCCCATCTCAGACCATCCTGACCTCCTCCATGTATCTGTACAACTAAAGGTACTTCTCTTGACCCATCATAACATGAAGGCACATATTCGTACCAAATATTACGCATTCCTTTTACAATTTCAGCTTCTTTTTTCTCTAACCTTTCATACGGAGGCACCTCATTCAACGATTCAAAACGAATCATTTCTACTGGAGGCCTATTCTCCCCAAATATACGATCCATTAATGCTTTCATTCTTTGCTCCTTTCCTTTTTCATCTTAATCACATTTACAGAATATGCTGGAATATGATAAACAAAATCAGCTCCACATGTCACTTTTCTCTTTATAGTTGACACCTTATTTTTACATTCAAATGAATTTACTTCTTGCAATGCTCCTTGAAGAATTTCAACTTCTCCATCCTGATCTACATTACAATCAAGCTTAATTTGAATGTCAAGATCATGACTATCCACATTTACTGCTTTCAAATATACATATTCACGATCTTGCACCGCCACAGCACTTACTAACGGATGAAGCACATGTCGCTTTTGATCCACTAATTTATCATTAATATAACACTTATAGCCAAAATGATCACATATAATTTTATAGCAATTATATTTTGTGTAGTCAATCTCTACTGGCGTTTGCTCTTCTGATGTTAATGGTTTTTCAAACATATGTGGATTTCTCGTCACACTGACTCCATTTTCAATCTTCCAAATCTGATTTCTTACGGAACGACTTGTCCACTTTGTATCTCTAGGTTCATTACATCCCGCATCCGTATCCGGATGATGATTCCATATGGAAAATGTTACCGGGTTATCTTTTTGCATTTTTACTTCTGCTTCAAATGTATATTCTTCCAATTCTTCCTCACCAAAAATTCCCCATATAAGTGCGTTGTTTTCTCTGCCTCCATCTGTAATAAAAGATTCAAAAGCTTCATTCCATTCCTTACTCTTTCCTGTAAAATGGTGACGCTCTCCACCATAATGCATCTGATAACTGCCAGTAGCCTGATTTTTTCGAGTTTCTCCATATATACAAGACGAAAGCTCTATGGATTTCCCATTAATTTTTACATTCCGAACTTCCAATCCCTCTTTCTCACACATAATTCCAGAAACACCTCGGTAAGTAGGTGGACACATTTCTACATTTTCATCAAGCGTAAGAACTTCATCCCCTCGATATTTACCTAAAAGTGAAATTGCATGGTAACTTGGTATTCCATAAACCTCATGGTTATTAAAAACAATTAAATTCGGTTTCCACGCTGTATAATTTGCATTTTGAAATAATGGTGCATATGCTGTAAGACGTACAATATCTTGATTTTTTTCAGCTCCTAATAAAAATACAGATTCTGCCAGTGCACATTCCATAGATGCAATTGTATTTCCTCCATTTACGGCATATTCCCCTAAAAAAATTTTCGGTCCTTTTCTATCATACTCATCAAATAAATTACCGCTTTCAAGGAAAAACTCTGGTGCATCGTAGTAATGCTCATCTGCGAATTCCGTTGTAAGTTTCTCCCTCTCTGTATGCGCATTTGAGATAAAAATCACCTTCGGATACGCATTTTTTAATGTTCTGTAAAATAATTCGTATCTCTTTGTATATTCCGGACCCCAATTTTCATTTCCTATTTCCACATATTTTAAATGAAACGGTTCCTTTCTTCCATTTATAGCGCGCAGCTTTCCATATGGTGTATCCGATGTTCCCAATGCATACTCCAACGCGTGGAGTGCTTCCTCCAAATATTCCTGCATTATTTTTTGTGAAAATCCACCTCCATTCCGTGCCTGACAATCCATTCCACAATTGCACACATACATAGCCTCCATCTGAAGATCTTCACACAATTGCAAGTATTCATGAAAGCCTAGCCCATTTGTTGCTCGATAATGCCACATTAATTGAACACTCGGACGTTCCCATACCGGTCCTATCGTCTTTGAAAAACGCATTGCATTCGGTTCATTAATTCCTTCTACTACACAACCACCTGGAAAACGAAGAAATTTTGCATGCGTATTTTTCAATGCTATCGCAAGATCCTCCCTAAGACCATGATTCTTAAATGTCTTTTCTGGAAGAAGCGACGTAAATCCTATAATCAGTTCACATGATTTCTCACTAGAAATACAAATTCGTCCATTGTAATCTGTCTTCTCAGCTAAAATTTGGCAGTCGTATCGTTTGTATTCTCGACTCATTTCTATTAAAAAGCTGCTTTGTCCACAAATTTCTTTGTCTGTATTTTCTAAAGAAATTGTAATCTTGGTTTTACAGTTGCTTTTTACCATAAAATAAAAGTTGCTTGCAGTTCCTTTTTCAATTGGTATACCACAATAACCAATGTTATAAATTTTTCCATGCGGTAAAAATAATACACGAAGAGCTGCTTTTCTATTTTGATTCAATGTATCAGTTGTTAACAACTCAATTTGAGCATTTTCTGAATACCACCCCGGTATATCTGTTGGCAAAACTGCTTCTGCCCATTCATCCATTCCTTCTCCATGATTAAAAGCGCCCGGCCAGTTATGCTCTGTAATGAAAATTTTCTGTTCTTTATCAGTTATACATCCCTCTGGAACAAGAGAATCTTCAAATGCACGATTTCTAATCATTTCAGGATAAAGACCACCATCTGCTGCATGATTGATATCTTCAAAAAATAGTCCATAAAATTCAGGTGCTGTCCTAAATTTCACCTTCTTCGTATGAATTGTGATTTCATTTTTCATTCTGCTTTACTCCCCTGCTCTATTTTTTACTTCCTTTAATTGTTTTGATCCATTTTCCACTTTTTAGTCGAAATACACACCATATAGCTTTTATCACTTGATCAATTTTAAGGAAAACATAAATCCAAAATGCCGACAAATGCCAGTAAAGCCCAGCTAATGCACCAAGTGGTATTGAAACAATCCATAAAAATAAAATGTCCGCAACCATCAAAAACTTAGTATCTCCACCGCCACGAAGAACTCCTTTTGTCAAAATACTATTGGCAGATTGAAATACGATAATCAGTGCCATTGCATCCATTAACTGCCGTGCAATATTCTTTGTATGGTCTGTAATATTATAGGCTTGAATCATTGGTTCACTAATTGCTAAAATAATAAGACCGGCAACTATACCAATACTTACTCCGAGTTCCAAAAAAGTCCATGCCTGTTCCTGTGCCTTTCTTGTATCACCTTTTCCAAGTGTATGACCCGTCACAATACAACCTGCATGGCAAATTCCTTGAATTAATACCGTTGATAGCTGTTGTGTTACAAAAGTAATCGAATTTGCTGAGACAAATTCCTTGCTGATTCGTCCCATTATCATGGCGACCGCTGTTGTTCCCAATGCCAATAGGCCATCTGACACAAACACTGGAACACTTACCATAATGTATTCATGCAATAAGCTAGTACACTTCATTCTTAAATCCTGCACACAATATTGTATTTTCGAGTCCCGTGTAAAAAAATAACCAACAATGACTGCAAATTCGAAAAGTCTGGCAAAAAGTGTTCCAATTGCGGCACCTTCTATTTCCAATCTTGGTGCTCCAAGCTTTCCAAATATGAATACATAATTAAAGAATACATTGATAAAAAATGCACCAACAGAAGTATAAAGAGGGAGCTTAACCTGTCCAACGCTTCGCAAAACAATCGTACATGTCAATGAAAATCCCTGTAAAAGAAAAGTAGCCCAGATCCACCTATAATAAAGAAGTCCTTGTCCAATTACATCTTCATCTGGTGTATACATTCTCATAAGCAAATTAGGACTAATAATTGCAGGAATCATAAAAAGCAGCGCAAGCCCAGCACAAAAGCGAAGCATCAGCGTAACTGTATACTTCAACGCTGTCATATCCTTCATGCCCCAAAATCTGGCGGTTAGTACACTTGCCCCCATTGCAATTCCCATACAACAGATATGATACAAACTTATGTATTGATTTGCCAATGAAACACCCGATAACACTGTTTCACCAAGCGATCCAACCATAATGTTATCCATCATATTTACACCTATTGTAATTATACTCTGAAGAGAAATCGGTATGGCAATTGCAATTGTCTCTCGATAAAATTCCTTGTCTTTTACAAATAGTTTCACAAGCTGCCCTCCATTTTTTTCTCAAATTATCTTCATATTTCAGCTAATACTAATTTTACTTTACTATTTTTCATAACTGATTTCATATCTCAGCTTCATCAATGGATCAATCGCAATCTGTGTTTCTTCACATTTATCAGTAAAATTCATCTTCATTGGTTTATCCGCTGTAAATGCATCCCACTTCGGAAGTTCCTCTCCAAAATTTGTTACACCATTCGGATCTGTATTCTTCACAAAGTTCATCCAGTAAGAATTAATATATCGTGCCATATCATAGGATTTTCCAGTGAACGGTCTCCACATTCTTGCAAGCGCATCATACGCAAATGCAAGCTCAGCTCCATGGTAAGCGCCCGGATTATCCTCACCCGGAATGTCACAAGCAAATTCATAAATATACGTACGATGACCTTGACTATTTCTCACAAATGCCCCCATAATGGTTGAAGCTACTAATGTCATATACGCATCCGTTTCTCCTAATTTTTGTACATCTTCATCTGTGTGGCAATTCGTTATTTTCAAGAATTCATCTTTTTTATCACCGTATAATTCTGCCACTTCCAAGTATTCCTTCATATTGGTAAGGCTGCTTCCTGAAAGATGATTAAACATTTTTAATTCATCCTTTGTATATCCAAATATAACCGGACGCTCTCCCCAATGATCCCTTACCATTGCCTCAACTGGTGTCTCTTTCATAAAAATATGATCAATTGGTGGTGTAAAACCATAACTTAGCCCAGCGGATGCCAATTTTTTCTGAAGTTCATGAAGTTTCAATGCCGGGCACGCTCTTGCCTCTTCAAGATTATGAAAACCTGCCTTCTCAAAAAATTCTTTACCTGTTTTTTCTGCTTCTTCCAATGTGCAAACCCAACTCTTAGAATCCGTATCATGGAAATCCATAATAATTCCACTCTGAACAATTGCTGCCCGAAATGCACCTTGCGCCATCGGACTCGACAATTGCGCCAACACACTTCCTGCACCTGCGCTCTGACCTGCAATTGTAATTTTTTCCGGATCACCTCCGAATGCTGCAATGTTACGACCTGTCCACTTAATAGCTGCTAACTGGTCCAGATATCCATAATTTCCCTTCGGCTCATCTGGGTGTTCAGCGGATAACCATGGGTGTGAAAGGAATCCAAGAATACCAAGTCGGTATGCAACCGCTACTACCACAATACCTTTTCTAGCTACATGCTCCCAATCAAATTCAATTTCATATGGATATCCGCCCATCAAACCGCCGCCATGAATATAAACTAATACTGGAAGCTTTTCGTTTCCTATTTTTGCAGGTGTAAACACATTCAAGTAAAGACAGTCCTCTGACATTTCAAATTCAGGACCAGCCGGATGAAGTTCCTTAGTCCAAAATTCTTTTGGGTCAAGTCCAGGGACATCCTGAATAGACATTGGTCCATAATTATCTGCTATGCGTACACCATCCCACTTTTCAACTGGCTGAGGAGCTCTCCATCTCAAATCGCCTATTGGCGGCGCAGCATATGGAATGCCCTTAAAAACCGTAATTCTTGGATCCCATCCAAAACATCCTTGTAATTCTCCTGATTCAATCGTTACTCTTCTTTTATCCATTATTACTCCTTTCTGCAAAAAGGGACTGCCAGATAGCCCTGCGTCCCTTTTCTTTATAGTTACATTTATTTAAAATTTATAAATTGATTCACTTTTATTATTTACCCAAAAATTCATCATACTGCTTCTGCATCTCTTCAATAATCTCGTCAATACCATTTTCCTTCAATTCTTCATTGAATTTTTCCATTGCTGAATCCACATCTACCTGGCCATACAGCAAAGCATCTCTATATTCTGCGACTGTTGCTGAACAAGCTGCATACTGATCATAAACATTTGACGGATCAAATACAAATCCCATTGCTTTAGAATATTTGTTTTCTGGATTTGTCCAGCAAGCTGTCATATCCGTAAAGTATGTTTTCAACGTTGTATTAAACGGAGCTCCCAGACACTCATTTGGATAAAACCACGGGCAATCCAAGTTCCAACCAACATTGCTCGAATCAACACCCTCTGGATACCATGCACAACCATTCTCATCAAGTTCATATGTCTCGCCTTCAATTCCAAGTGCAAGGAATCTGGCAACCTTCTCATCGGTATATAATAAATCAAGAAGCTTCATTGCTGCATCCGGATTCTGACAGGTTGATGATATATTCCATCCATTATAAACAGTAGAATTCGTTCCCACAAAATCATTCAACTGAAAAATAACCATTTCATAGTTTTTAATCTGTGCACTCATTAATGCTGCAGCATAATCAACTGAATAAGCCTCAAGCATGCCTCCGCCTGCAATTCCATCTGGAACATAGCTTGCCATCATACCTGTATTGTTTAGTGGATCATCAATATAATATCCATTGTCTGCCCACATCTTACACTTCTCGCAATACGCACGAAATTCATCTGTCTCATAATAATTTACGATTGTATCTTGATCAATACCTTGATTTAAAAGAACACCAATCCAATCTGAAAATCCTAAATTATCAATTCCCTGATAAGACGTTACTGTTGGATCCGTCAACCAACATAATTCCGGATGTGCTGCTTCTGCCTTAGCTAATATGTCTTCGAATTGTTCTTCTGTAATTTTTTTGCCGACCAAATCCATCACGCCAATCTCTTCTGCGATATCCTTACGCATCGTATACACCTGAAAATTACCAAAGGAATCTGCCGCCGGCATTGAATACTGTTTTCCATTTACCTGACAAGTTTTATAAACACTTTCCGGAAACATCTCCCACAATTCCGGATACTGATCACGATAGTCATCTAATGCGATTACCTGATCATTATTTACCATATCTGTCACAGATGAATAAAATCGCCAACAGAATAAATCAATTCCATTTTCACTATCTGTCAATAATAACGTCAACTGAGTTCCTCGATCACCAAACGCAAGCGGCACTAAATCTGCTTGTACACCTGCATCAATTGACACCAGATATTCATTTAATGCATCTTCTATTTCCTGTTCTTTTGCTTCCTCACCTGTACTGGAAACAACTTCCATTTTTATAACCGGCCATTCAGACGGATCACTTCCTGTTTGAGCCATTACCATATTACCTGCTCCCATCGTTGCTAACATTGAAGTTACCGCTGCCACTGTCATCATTTTCTTTCTCATAAAATCCTCCTTTTTTTCCGACCCTTGTCGGACATTTTTATTTTTGACTGCACTCAGCCTTTTACACCACCAATTACGATACCTTGAACAAACTGCTTTTGAAAAAATGGATATATCATAAGAATCGGAAGCACAGACACAACTGCAATTGCCATACGAAGTCCTAATGAAGGAACTGAAGATGCAAGCGATGTGGATGCGGCTTGAGAATTCTGCTTTAAAAACTGAATGTTGTTCTGCATCGTATTTAAAACGTTCTGAATCGTATATAACTTTTTGTTGCGAATTAAATAATATAATCCGTTTACCCAGTCATTCCAATATCCCAATGCTGAAAATAAAGTTACAGTAGAAATCATTGGCTTAGAAAGCGGAATGCAAATAGCAAATAGCATTCTTACCTGAGAACAGCTGTCCATTTCGGCCGCTTCCAAAATTTCCTGAGGTATATTACTTGTTAAAAATGTTCTCATCAAAATGATATTAAACGCATTCATCAAAAGATTTGGTAAGAGCAGTCCAAATATTGTCTCACTTACCTTAAATACCTGAGACCAAATAATATAACTTGGAATCATTCCTCCTGAAAAAAGCATGGTGAAGAATACATAAAATGAGAGTACATTTCTTCCCGGCAAATCTTTTTTCGAAAGCAGATATGCAAAAAATAATGTCATAAATAAATTTAATATCGTTCCTACCGTGGTCACGAGCAGTGTCATCCCATATGCTCTTAAAATACTGTCTCCACTTGCAAATAAATAACGATATGCGCTAAAATCCAGATCTCTGATCAAAAATGAATAGCCACTTGCAGTAATAGTAGATTCTTTTGTTAAAGATGAAACTAAAAGAAGCACAAATGGAAGCAAACACATCACTGACAACAGCGCCATTACTATATTTGCAAAAATGCGAAATCCTTTTCCTCTTCCTGCCATATGATTCCTCTTTTCTTATCCGACCAACTGGCTATCTTAAAATAATGCACTGTCCGGATCAATTTTTCTAACTCCTAAATTAGTTCCCATTACAAGTATAAAACCGAGAACCGACTGCATAAAACCTGCCGCAAGTGATCTTCCTACATCATGATCTTCCATAAATGTTTTATATACAAATGTATCAATCGTAGTTGTCGCTTCACGAAGCATTCCTGAATTCATCGGCACTTGGTAGAACAAACCAAAGTCTGTAGAGAACATTCTTCCAATTGCCATCACAGTCAAAATAATTACCGTTGGCTTTAATAATGGCAGCGTAATTCTTGTAATCTGCTGCCAAGTACTCGCTCCATCTACAACTGCTGCTTCATAGTAGGCCTTATCAAACCCTATAATCGTTGCAAAATACACGATACTCTGAAATCCAAATCCCTTCCACAAATTCACAAAAACAAGGATGTATGGCCAGTATCCTGCTTCGGTGTACCAATTAATACTTTTTATACCAAGCGGTTCCAGAATTCCTTTATTGACAAATCCATTTGAACCTGAAAGAAAAGCAAATACAATATAACCCACAAGAACCATACTGACTAGATGTGGAATCAAAATCAATATTTGATAACAATTTCGAGCCTTCGCGCAGCTTATTTCATTCAGCAGAATTGCAACAAAAATAGCAAATATTTGTCCGAGAATAATAAATACTACATTATATCCTACCGTATTACGAAACATAATTTTTGCCCATTTTGAGCTGAATAAATAAGTGAAGTTTCCCAATCCGCACCATTCGCTTCCAAATATTCCCTTTGAAAAGCTGTAATTTTTAAATGCAAGAATCAGTCCCGACATTGGCATATAATTATTTATAAACATATAAATAATACTCGGTAATGCCAACAGGTACAAATATTTGTATTTATGTAACCTTTTTTTTACAGAACTTTTTCTATAACTGGCATTTTTAGTACAAGCTGATTGCTTCATCCGGCAGCTCCCCCTTTCTGTTGGTAGCTTTATTATATGAGAGCCGTCAGTTTTGAACTATCAAAAATCTGATCAATTCTATTCGATTTTCTGCTCATTTTATTAGAAAAGCTGCTCATTTTTTTAATGAGCAGCTCCGTTTTGCTTGTGATTTTGTCTATATTCAGTTGGGGTGCAGCCAACATTTTGGTGAAACATGTAGGTGAAATTGCTATAATTTCCATATCCCACATTTTCTGATACTAGTGTTACAGGAAGTGTTGTTGTTGTTAAAAGTATTTTTGCAACTTCTATCTTTTCATTTATAATATACTTTTTCAAACTAATTCCTTTCTTTTTCTTGAAAATACGGCTTAAATATTCTGGTGTCATTCCAACTAAATCAGAAAGAGCTCCAACACTTATATCGGTCTCAATATTCTCCCTAATATACAATACAACCTGCTCCACTGGATTTTGTTCTTCCTTTCCTAAAAATCCCTGCATTCTTTCTAATATTCCCGCTATCATTGTTTTGAATTTCTCGACATCATCAAAGCAATACATAAAATCATAGTAAGAGTGTTCCTGATCGAATATATCCTCTGTGTTAATTTTTTCTTCTGCCACCTTCCCTAAAATCAATTCAGACACTCTATTATGAAGCTTCATTAAAAAATCGCGATTCACATCTTTCTTCATTACATGAAAATCTAAATAAGTAAATAAACTTTGACGAAACTCCTCTAACCGATCTCTATTGACTAACATTCTCCATGAGTTAAATTGAACGTCAAATGAATATTCTGCGTTCTTTTCCCTTCTATTTCCCACAAAACAGACATTGCTTGTATGAGTGACATTATTATAGATTTCCTTTAAAATCATCTGAGTTTGCACTCGAATCGCAGAACTTTTGCAATAGGATGTATAATAAATTGCCAGTTCTGTTCCTGTCACTTTCTGATAAAGCACACGGAAATCATCTAAATAATCAGCAATTACAGGCAATTCTCTTTTTGTATTTTCGTTAAAGCGCAAAAGGACAAAAACACTTCCGGAAAGGTCACTTCTTAGAAGAATAATTGGTTGGATGTCAAGTGGCTCCAAAACCTCTTCAAATATGTTATAATAAATCCCTCTCAAAATATCTTTATCCTTTTCTTCCCATATTTTCTCTGGTCTTAACACACGAACATAAACAACACAAAATAAAGTGTCCGCTTCAAGTAAACCTGTATGGCGTTCAATAATACTAATTAGGTAATTTTCATTTTCCGTCAGCCCCTGTAAATAGCGCAAAGAATTTCCTTCCAAAATATCTACTTCATTGTCAATCAAAATTTTCCTATATTGAAAAAGTTCTTTGTTCTTTGCTTCAAGCGTAACTTGCATAATTGCACGATTTACAACCTGAAAAAGTTCTTCTTTTGCTACCGGCTGAAGTAAATAATCGAAGCTTTGCATTGAAATTGCTTCTTTCATATATGCATAATCAGAATGCGCTGTTAAAAAAATAAATTTACTTTCAGGATACCTCTTCAAAACCCATTTTGCAAACGTGATACCATCCTCCTTTGGCATTACGATGTCACATAAAAATATCTGTATTTCCTTTTGATTTAAAATTTCTCGTGCCTGATCTGCACTAGAAGCTACCAATATTTCATTAATTGACAGTTCCATTTCCATCAGCTGATTATATACACCTTGTCTTATCACTTGCTCATCATCAATTATTAATATATTCATCATTTTCCTCCTCTTTTATAGGAATTGTCATTTCAACTACTGCCCCGCCATATGGTGCATTATAAAAATAAATATCTGAACTTCCTTCATAAATTAGCTTAAAACGATATTTCAAATTATCAATCCCCACATGAGAAGGCTTATAAATAAATTTATCTACCAGCTTATTAAACTCACTCAGATTTTCCTTTGTATACCCCAACCCATTATCTGCAATACGAATTTTCAAAAATTGTTTTCCATTCTCTTCTTTTCTCCGAATATGTATTCGAATCTGTAGCATTTGTCCTTTTTTCCCGTAATACTTAATTGAGTTTTCAACAAATGTCTGTATACATAATATTGGTACTTTGCAGCATGCTTCGCTCTCAAAAAAATCCATTTTCATCAACAGCGGAACACCATTTCGAATATTATATATTCTACAATAATCCTGTACTTCTTCAATCTCTTCTTTTAGCAGTACCAGCGAATGATTTCTGCGAAACATATATCGGAAATGCCCGGATAACGCAATAATCATATCATTTGCTACTTCTTGTTTCTCATTTTGAAGAAGCGTACTAATTGTATTTAAGCAATTCAAATAAAAATGTGGATTTGTTTGCAGCTGATAATATTGCAGCTGAGCCTCATTTGCCCGAAGCTTTTCTTTTACCCTTTCTTCCTCTAATTGTCTCATTTCAAGAAAAACCTCATCAATCTTGCTATTAATCTCTTGATATTCTTTAATTTCATTTTCTTGTTTTGTTAAAACGATTTTTTCTATATTCTCCTGATTTCGCATTTCATTTACCCGAAATAAAATATGCTGAATCGGAATGAGAAGCGTCTGACGCATGGTATGATAAAAGAATAAGCTAAATATGAAGGTTATTATTGCAACCATAATAATCAAAGCCCAAAAATTCCATTGCTGCCAAAATGACACAATCTTTGAATAATCTCTTATCATTGCAATCTTCAGCTTATATATATCCATAACTTCTGATTTTGCTATTATCTTTTTTCCTTTCACTTCTATATCCATACTATCGAAATCAAAATGCAGAAGCTTTTGATCATTATTCATTATCTCGTTATCCCTTATATAAATAATTTGCGTCATATCCTCTATATGAAAATACTCCGTTAAATTCATTAAATATCCAATATGACACCCTCTTACACTTAAACTGGAGAAAATATACATACAATTCTCCAATGTAAAAAAGCTCACGCAGCTGCCTCTATCCGAAGCATTCTCTAAAATTTGTTTTAATTGTCGGTTCATCCGAACTATTTTGGCTGCATCCATACTATGAAAGGAACTCCTTAGCTCATCTCTTCTACTATTATAGAAAAAATATCCGCCTTCGAAATCAAGAATTAATGCCTGTATCGTCAAGTTATTTTTTATATGTGTCAATGTTTGAATATTATTTAGATCATCCGCAATTCCTTGTGAAACTTGTTGAAAGTATGAATCAGACGTAAAATACCAATTAATTTGCTCTTGCATCATATGAAGATCATTCTCTAGTCGCTGTGCATAACTGTCGCATAATAGCTGAGTATCCATAATTTTACTATTTTTAACCGATTGGGCATATCGAATTGTATACACTGAAACAATTGCTCCTGCTGTGACAACAACACAAAGCCACAGCGCAAAAATTCTTTTTTTTAAAGACCCACTCTTCCCCATTGCCATACCTTCCACCATTCCTTTTTTTATGTATTCTTTTCTCTACTATACCGAAATTCTATTTTTTTCACAATAACTTTTTCAAATAAATCGCCTCTTATAAAATAGAAAAAATCTGCAGCTATCAACTTTCTTTCAGCCGATACTGCAGATTTTTATTGAAAACCGGAATATTTCTATCCCGCAATATGGAACATATCAATCAGAATAATGAGTGACAATCCATAATACGTTATAACTGCAACAAGGTCATTGACAGTGGTGATAAGTGGTCCTGACGCAACGGCCGGATCGACGTGAATTTTATGAAAGAACATCGGAATAACTGTTCCTACGATACTGGAAATTACCATGGCTGTAATGAGCGCACCGCCAACGCAGGCCGCTATCAAAAATGCATGTCCCCAATCATACCCCTTAAAGAAATGAATGTATATGCCAAGTACAGCAAGTGTCATCACACCAAGCACAAAACCATTTGCAAGACCAATTCTTGCTTCCTTTAAGATTAGACCAAGCTTTTGCTTTGCCTTTAAATTCTCATCCATAAGTACACGGATAGTAACAGCAAGTGACTGTGTTCCGACGTTACCTGCCATATCAAGTACCATTGACTGGAAACAAATGACAACTGGCAAAACTGCTACAACTGCTTCGAACATGCCGACTACAGAAGAAACTAGCATTCCCAAAAATAATAATGCAACAAGCCATGGAAGTCTTTTTTTCATACTCTCAACTGTTGTTTCGTTTAAATCTTCCTCTGCAGTCAAACCACCGAGCTTTGCATAATCATCGCCCATTGCATCATCGACCATCTCTACTACGTCAGAAGATGTGATGATACCGGCGATTTTTCCTTCCTGTGTCAAAACAGGCAGGGAATCCTCTGCATATTCCTTAATACGATCGACACAGTCATCTGTCTTTTCGTTATCTAGCAAATACGGATAGGAACGACTGATAATGCTTTCAAGCGTATCCGTATCTCTTGCAACAATCAAATCCTTAAGGTCAATTGCACCATAATATTTATCCTGTTCATCCACAACATAAATGGTAGAAATATTATCGTTTTCGCCAGCCTGACGAATCAGCTCTCTCATTGCCTGACGAATAGTTAAGTCATTGTGAATACAGATATAATTTGTGGTCATGCAGCTTCCGATCTCATCATCGTCATATGACCACAGCAGCTTGACATCCTCTGATGTCTCATGGTCCAAACGTTTAACGATCTCAGCCTTTCTCGACTCGTCCATATCCTCGAGAACGTCAACGGCATCATCAGAGTCCATGTGAGATACGACATTTGCAGCCTTCTCTAGTGAAAGCTCTTCCATGTACGGGCCTGCATCATCAAGATATGCAAAAATCTCAGCAGTACGGTCTACACCAAGGATGCGATACAAACGCAGTCTCTCCTGAGGCATCAGCTTTTCCAAAATCTCAGCAATATCATTGTCATGATAATCTGACAGGCGATCTTCCAGCTCTTTCTCACTTAATGAACTGGAGATGAGCGCTTCCAGCTCTTCAAGATGCTGGCTTTTGCTGTCATTAAATGTTTTCATTGTTTTGCCTCCTTATTTATCCAATTAATTTATTGTGATAAAAAAGGACAAAGTGTCTGCAGTGCAAACAGCAATACAAAACGATCAGTTTTTGGATAATTGCAGCATACTGCGGCTTTTCGCTGTATCGCAATCATTCACACTACAGTTTCTACTTCGCCCTATACTATCGCAACCATCCATAAAACTTCACCTCCGTTATTTCTAATTTACAAGCAAAATTAGTTTGCTTTCACAACTTCTTATTATAATCTCTCACTTTCTGTTTTTCAACCCATGAATTGCAAAAATAGTGTAAAGTCCGCGTCAAATGTTTACAGTTCATGCTTCGGGCTTTGCCGCAATATTGGCTTATCCATGAACTGTAACTTCAAATGTTACTGTATCTCTCTGTGAACTTTTCTTCTTACGAGTATAAAGCAGCATACCTGCATTGCTATTGTGAGTCCCCATGATACCGGATATGAAATAAACAATACATCAAGTGCTCGGTTTCTTGGAAATACAACATAAATCCAGAAGATTCTGGTGCCGACTGTTCCGATGATTGATAGGATCATTGGCACGCCTGAGCGCCCCATTCCACGCATCGCGCCTGGAAAAAGATCCATTATTCCGCATAAAAAATATGTCAGCGTTGTAAATGAAAGGATTTCCATTCCACTTTTAATTACATCCGGCTCTTTATTGTAGACACTTAATATCTGCGGTCCAAAAACGTAAAATGCACCGCCCATGACTGTTGCTATGAGAATTGACAAAATGATGCAGTCAACTAGGACACGGTCCATTCGCTTTGTCTTTTTAACTCCATAATTCTGGCTGGTAAAGCTCATGCACGCCTGTGTAACAGCATTGATTGAGGTATATAAAAATCCAAGCAAATTGTTGGCTGCCGTATAACCTGCCATCTCAATTGGGCCAAATGAGTTGACGGATGACTGCAGCAGCACATTAGAGAAATTAATTACGGTACTCTGTATTCCCGCTGGTACTCCAACTTGAAAAATCTGCCGTAAATATTTTCCATTTATTGACAGCTTTGAAAAATGAAGCTGATAGCACGCATCTGTTTTGCAAAGGCAGCGAAGTACAAGAACGCAGGAAATCATCTGGGAAATCACTGTTGCAATTGCAACTCCCTCTACGTCAAGATGAAATAAAATAACTAATACCATATTTAAAATGGCATTGACTGCACCTGATATCACTAAAAAGACTAGTGGACGTCTTGTATCTCCGACGGCTCGAAGCACAGCTGCACCGTAATTATAAAGCATAAAAAATGGCACACCGACAAAATAAATTTTCAAATAAAGTGCAGCCATATCAATGACCTCATCAGGTGTTTTCATCAGTTCAAGCGCAAAACGCGAAAATAAAAGTCCTACAATCATCATCACAACACCGCTTATTGCAGCAAAAAGAATTGAAGTATGGACTGTATCAGACATTTCCTTTATCTTGCCAGAAGCAAAAAAACGTGCAGCCAGCACATTAGTTCCAAGTGAAATGCCGATAAAAAAGTTAGTAAACAAATTTATCAGCGCACTCGTTGAGCCGACTGCTGCTAACGGTCGGCTGCCGCTGAATTGTCCCACCACGATAATATCCACGGCATTAAACATCAGCTGTAAAATGCCTGACAGCATAAGTGGCAACGAAAATGTAATGAGCTTGTCCATGATCGTGCCATTTGTCATATCTATTTCATATTTTTTGTTGTTTTTCATAAAATCTTCTTTCTAATTATGTCTTCTTTTTCTGTCAATAATTCATTCTCCAATTGTATTTTCAAGACGTCCGATCTTGTCTATCTCGCAGATCACTTTATCTCCTGTCTTTAAAAATTTCGGTGGATTAAAGCCCATTCCAACACCAGCAGGTGTTCCTGTCGCAATCAATGTTCCTGCAAGAAGCGTCATTCCCTCGCTCAATTCTTCAACTGCACCACCGATTGTCTGAATCATGAATCCTGTGTTACTGTTTTGGCGAAGCTCACCGTTTACATAGCTTCTGATTCCAAGATCTGCAACATTGCCGATCTCATCCTTTGTCACGATACATGGGCCAATGGAAGTCAGCTTATCAAGGCTCTTTCCAAGATACCACTGCTTATGACGTGTCTGCAAATTGCGCGCGCTAAAATCATTAATGATCGTGTAGCCAAAGATGAATTTTTCTGCATCCTCTGCCTTTACGCCCTTTGCATCCCTGCCAAGCACAACGCCAAGCTCTGCCTCGTAATCCAAACTGTCCACTAAGCCTTTATAGCTTGGAATCGTCTCCTTATCTCCTGCTGCCTCACTTACACGCTTTGAAAAATAAATAGTGTATGGCTTGTCCTTTGTGAATGCTTCTTTAGAAAATGCACTTGCTTCCTTTGCATGTTCAGAATAATTTATTCCAAGACACACCACATCCTGCCTCGGACGCACAATCGGTGCTAAAATCTGAATTTCATCTAACGCGTATGCACACTTTCCCTCTCTCTCATTTAAAAGCCTAGCCTTCTGCTCATCAGTAATCGTGCACACAAGCTCAGTCATATCGGCAAATTTCATGCCGTAATCTTCTATTTTATATAAAAAAGGATCCCTCTCAAAGCCTGCAAAAAGCTGCTGTTTTCCTTCTAATTTTCCTGTATAAAAACGCATTTTTATGCCTTCTTTCTGTTACACATTTTCCATGAAAACGCCTCGGCGAATGTTCTTCGCCGAGACGCCTTCGTAAAACTTCCGGGTTGCATTCGTTATCTAATCAGCTGTCCCTCAATACCTTCAAAATCAATAGTGCGTGTTGTTCCATCCTTTAGTGTAATGGTTACAGGGCCATAGCCTCCGCACTTCTTCGTATCTGTATAATGTACTTTTTCAATTGGGAAAATCTCATCATCTGTGAAATCCTCAAGACTTTCCTTTGTGATAATCTGTGAAATAAGTACATACGGCTGATAGCCATATTTCTTTTCTCTTGCAGTCTTTGCGTAAATCACGATAGAGTTTTCTGAATCTGGATTTGTTCCTGTGCTCTTAACAATCTCTAGCTCATCCCATCCATCATAAATCGTCATTGCCATCTGCTTTTCTCTTCCGGTATGATCATGACCCTTTAAGATGATTGCCTTTGCACCATCTGCAGTCTTTTCGATGATCTGTGTTCCATTGTCTGGGAAACCATAGGAGCCAAGTGTCAGGCGAATCGGACAGCTAAACAGACGAAGCTTATCTGCACGTATAACACCATAAGGCACTGTAAAATCTGCCAGATTCATTGCCTGAATCCAATGACACTCATGTTCTAAATCATAGTTAAAGAACTGACGGCGATATAACACATCATTTTTAAGACCATGCCAATATGTTACATTGCCCTTTTTAATTTCATCTGAAACACCATCATAAAGAACATACTGCTGTGCTTCGATATCTGGTGCAACAGCTGCCTCCCACGGATATTTGGTGTTAAAGCAAAGCTTTGAATAATTCCACATGCCATGCTCATCTTTTTTATTCTTTACAACTTTTCCAGTACGAAGAATAGTCTCACCATTTGCCTGATGATTTGAGAAGCAAAGTGCCGGTCCATTTAATGATGTAACCTTGGTGTCCTTGCTTCCAAGTGTCTCCCAAGTACCATTATTTTCTGTTGCTGTCCAGAATGGATGATCTGCCGGCAAATGCAGACAAAGAAATGCCTTGCCAAGCCAGAATGGAGATTCTGCACATGAGTAGCCCTGAACAAGAGGTGTAAACTGACCATAAAATCCAAGTGTTGGAACACCCTTAAATAAGAAGTCATCTCTTGTCATAAACTGAAGCAAAGAGCCAGAAGAAATACGTCTTGCCAGACCTGGATCGGCTGTGCTGTTATGAAGCATTAAGTTGCCGTCAAAAGCGCTTGTTGCTGCGTTACGGTAAATATTGCTTCTGCCCCACATATTGGTGAAGCCATCACGGTCAAAGAAATCCGCATATGTTTCCATCAATTTATTGGAGTGCTCCTCAAACTTTGCTGCGATATACGGCTGCTTCTCATAGCCATACCACAAATTCCATATTGGTGCATAAACATTAAATGCCCAACAGGAATAGTAGTCAAACGAATGACCATCTCTGTACCAGCCATCGCCTGCATAGTAGGCAAGAATACTCTGTGCATGATCAAGCATGATTTCTTCGTCAATCTCGTAGCCTTCCATGTCAAGAAAAGCCATATCGAGCATATTAAACAGACGCCAGTTCTGCGGAACTGTATTTCCATCTGCATAACCTCTTAAAAATTCAGCGATTACATCCTTTTCTTCATTTGTGTATGTATCCCAGATCTCCTCCTTGCAAACCCACAGACAAATGACAAGTGCACATGTCTCTACTGTCTGCTGAAAAGCTCTGTTGTAATCGCCAGCCATCTCCTGAAGCTCCTCATAGCGACCTACTGAGACTGGATCGCCCTTTGTACATGCGCGAAGTACATGTGACTTGTAATAATCGCGAATGGAATAACCGCACAGATTCAGGTCTGGATTGTCGTGAATCAGCGGTGCTGCGATAAAGAAGGAACGTGCAAGTCCCTCAAAATACTCTGCCTTAAACTCCCATACAGCGTCAGCGCTATGCGGGTAAGTTACCTTTGTCTCTTTTCGAGGCATAACAACTGGATCCTCAAAGTGAGCAATGTTTTGAAATACGCCCTCTAATAGATACGTTCCTGCCTCAATCCAAGACTGACGTGTCAGTCCCGTATATGGGCTTACTGTGTAATCCAATGTTTTTGGTACAAATGCCATGATTATTTTCCTCCCATTTTTATTTTTACCAGATAAACAATTCTTCTCCTGTCAGCTTCCAAATTGCTTCTATATAATAGTAATCACCGTATACAATCGGGAAGTTATGTTTCTCATCACCGTAAGCTGCAGTGCAGCGTTCCAGCAAATAATCTGTCTTTATATCATAGCTGCAGCTCTTTTCGTCAAGCGCCTTTAACATGCGAACTGCTGCATCCAGATAAGTTTTCTTTTTCCACTCTTTTGCCACCTTAGACAGCTCAATCAGACCACACGCTGCCACGCTTGCTGCGATATCATCCTCCCAGCTGCAGTCAGACGGCTGACGAAAATCAACCGGAATCAAGCCGCTCTCTGGAATGCAGGAAATAAAGTAATCTGCTACCTTCTCTGCAGTGTCCAGATAGCGTTCCTTCTTTGTATGAAGAAAACTTAAAGTAAAGCCATACAACGCCCAGCTCTGACCTCTTGTCCAGGAAGAACCCTTCGCATAGCCCTGACCACTGTAGGAGCGGTTAATGTCACCTGTTACCGGGTCAAACTCAACAATATGTCTCGCAGAGCCATCCTCGCGGATAAATGCCTTAATTGCAGTATCTGCATGCTTTGTTGCGATGTGGTAATATCTCGGATCTCCTGTCTGATCATACGCCCAATATAAAAGCGGAAGATTCATTGTACAGTCGATTATTGCCCATCCATTTCTTCTCGGATCAACATTTCCATTCCATGCAACAATAAAGTTTCCTGCCGGATTAAAGCGTCCTGCCAGGTTAGATGCAGCCATCAGAGCTCTGTTTTCGGACTTTTTGTCACCAGTCAGACGATACTTGGCAACAGACGTCGGCAGCCAGCGAAATCCGCTGTCATGATCCATAACCCAGTAATTATTCAGCGCCGCATCCAGCTTTTCCTCAGTCTCCTCTGCATTTTCACGGTAAATTTCCTCTCCAGTTGCCTTGTAGAGTTGCCACATCATGCCGCCCCAGAAGCCATTTGTCCACCAGCCGATTTTTTCACCAGAGCAATCATTCCACGCACCATTTTCTGCCGTGTATGGAATTTTTCCACGGTTTCGTTTTGCAACCTCAAGCTCCTTTATCTTGATTTTCTGCGCAACCTCCTGCGCCCATTTCTGATAATCCATTTTCGCATCCACCTTTCTGTTTTTGCTTAGATCATTGTAACATAGAAGTGCAAAAAATACCATTGCAAAAAGTCCTTTTTCTGGGTACTATAAATGTGTAGTGTTACTGTTCGCGGCTAAGCCAATATTACGGCTAAGCCCGAAGGTGAATGGATTTCACGAGCCGGACACTTGGAGCAGGTCTTTCAAAGTAATGTATGATAAGAAGGAACATAAAAGGAACCTGCGGAGTTTGGTCCGGCGACGAAACCATTGCACCTAAGGGCTTTCGTAAAATCCCCGTGAACTGTAAGTGTGTAAAAAACCTAGGATTGGAGAATTTATATGATTAGACAGATTATACATATTGATGAAGAAAAATGCATTGGCTGTGGTCTTTGTGCAGATGCCTGCCACGAAGGTGCGATTGCGATGGTTAATGGAAAAGCAAAGCTGATGAGGGAGGATTACTGTGATGGTCTTGGCGACTGTCTTCCAGCATGTCCTGCAGACGCGATTTCGTTTGTGACACGTGAGGCGCCAGCATATGATGCGGCTGCTGTGGAAGCTGCTAAGCTAGAAAAAGCTGCGAAAACACCAGCTGCTGCCACTTCCTCCATTATCTCTGGGCTGAAATTAACTGATGCGCCAGTTCACACCGGCTGTCCTGGTTCTCGCGCTCAATCTTTTACACAGCAGGCTCCGGCTCATGCCTGCCCGAGCTCTGCTTCACGCGATGTGGATGCTGTCGGTTCATCTGCCCTGTCCCAGTGGCCTATTCAGATTAAGCTTGTTCCTGTAAATGCTCCTTATTTTAATGATGCCGATCTTTTAATTGCTGCTGACTGTACAGCTTATTCTTACAGCCGTTTCCATGAGGATTTCATTAAAGGACGAATCACTTTAATTGGATGTCCAAAACTTGATGACGGTGACTATAGTGAAAAGCTGACTGAAATTTTTACATCAAATGAAATTAAAAGCATTCATCTGGTGCGCATGATGGTTCCGTGCTGCGGCGGACTGTCTAAAGCTGTAGCAAACGCAATCGCTGCCTCTGGCAAACAAATTCCATGCACGATTACCACTATTTCACCACAGGGTGAAATAATTCGCACAGAAAGGATCTAATTAAATTATGTCTTGTACAAATACACCACTGCATAATGAACTGCTTGGCGCAGTGATCGGCCTCGCCCGTACATGTGCCAACAATCCAAAGACTGATGACACTGACCGCCTTATTTTTACAGCTCTTCGCGTGTCTGCAAACAAAAGCGCAAATGAGCAAACACTCGCTGCCATGATCCGCCGCGTAAATGAAGAAAAAGCGATCATCTCTCCAGGCTGCGCGACCTGCACGGCACGCTGCGGCAACACTGATAATTATGATATGTCACTTTTGTGGAATGCACCTGATGAAATACGCGAAGCAAAGCTTTCCATCTTGGAAAATGCCCAAGCACTCGCTGAAAAATTAATGCAGACAAAAAGCGAGGAGGTTCCTGAAGGAACTATTCCTCGCCTGTATCATGCACTTTTCATGGTAAAGGAAGATTGGGATGCTAAGCCGCTGCAAGAGCTTGCTGAGGACATCGCCTCTCTCTAATTACCACTATTTTAATTACTTTACTTCATATACAACACAGCTATGCGGTGCTAGCTCTGCACTTACTGCTGTTTCTGCGCTGTCTACCTTGCCTGTCCACAGTTCTTCTAAGGAAAGTCCTGCGTCTGGCTTGAATAGACATCTGCCGTCTGCCCCGATGATGCTTTCAATGTCGGCATTTACAATTTGTACTTCTTCAGACAGGTTAAACAATGCAACATAGGTTTGGCCTGTCTTTTCGTTATGTGCAGACCATGCTGCCTGATTGTCACCTCTTGCGATCTGGTGCGGCTTGCAGTCTGGTGTCAGCATTGAAAGCACCTTTTTGTTTGTTAAAAGATCAAGTGTCCACTCGTCAAGCTTTGTCAGCTCTGCACCGATCATAAGCGGTGAACCAAACAGACACCAAAGTGTCATCATTGTGCGCTGCTCGTCCTTTGTAAAACGTGTGTCACGTTCTTCGCCAAAGCCTTTGCCCAGCTTTCCAATAGGAAGCATATCACAATCTGGATAATTGCCTCTTGATACCTGATTCTGCCACAGCTCACAGCGCTCAAACATGTTTTTCAAAAGCTTCCAGTCATCCCAGAAATCATCTGTGATTCTCCACATGTTAGCATTGTTCTCATAATGCCATGCCTTCTCGATAAGTGCTGGTCCCGGTGACAGAGACAATACAACACTTCTTCCACACTTTTTGATTGCCTTTGCAAGCATTTCAACCTCATGAGATGCAGAATATGGATTGTGCGGGTAAATATTTGTGTTGCAAATATCATCACATTTGATGAAATCAACTCCCCACTCAGCATACATTTCAAGCAAAGAATCATAATATGCCTGTCCTGCCTCGCAATTTCTCACTCCGTACATATCTGGATTCCAGCCACAGATAGAGCTTGGATCAGCAATTTGGTTTGCAGTCCAGTCTGTTTTCTTTACTGCCATATGTGTATGTGCAGCGATTCTTGGAATACCACGCATGATGTGAATACCAAATTTCAAGCCAAGGCTATGTACATAATCTGCAAGTGCCTTAAAGCCCGTACCATCTGCTGATGATGGGAAACGCTCTGGATCTGGCTGTAAGCGTGAATATTCGTCAATTGCCAATTCAGAGTATGGAATATACTGATAAGTATTTCTCTGTGAGCCTGCCTTCTTTGCGTACCACTCAATATCAACTACTACATACTCGTAGCCGGCATCCTTTAAGTGTTCTGCCAAGTAAGCAGCATTTGCTCTTACCTGCTCTTCATTTACTGTTGTGTCATAATAGTCATAGCTGTTCCAGCCCATAGGTGCAATCGGTGCATAATCATTCTTGTTCATGATATCCTCCTTACTATTGTGTATTTTCTTACTTTTTATTATAATCACTTTATATAAAAATAAAAGAATACAATCTTGACATGAAAGGGTAATTTTTTGATGTACTATACAAAAGGCGTATTTGGTGTATTAAATCTTGAAAGCTTGCCAGATGAACCAATGGTTCTTCTTGACGGCGGAATTGAAAGCCGCTATAAGGAAGACTACTTTTTTGATAACAGCTGCCGCTCCAATTATCACGGTTATCTTTTTCAATATACACTGTCTGGGTGCGGTGCTTATGAATCTAATGGCAAAACTATTTTTCTTACTCCCGGAACAGCCTTTTTTGCTGCGATCCCCGAAAAAAGCTGCTATTATCTGCCTGAGAAAACTGATGAACCATGGGAATTTCTCTATCTTCATTTTGATGGAAGCGCTGTTTTTCCTTTTTTTGAAAAACTTACGCAGCACTGCGGCGGTATTATTTCAATTGACGCGCAGACAAGCTGCATTCAAAAGGCGCTTGCTCTTCATACACGCATGATTAGTGGCGGTCATTTGCAGCCATATGAGGGCGGAGAATTTTTATACGGCTTTCTCTGTGGACTGCTTCGTCATGTTCTCCATCCAGCTGCTTTTCACACTGAAAGCACTGCCAGCCAGGCAGCTCTTTTAATGGAAAAGGAATTTGCAACTATTGGCAGTATTAATGAGGTGGCAAAACGTCTCCATATTTCTTCTGAGCATCTGTCCCGCTCTTTTCACAGCGAATGGGGCATTGCTCCTGTTCAATATTTAAATAGAATGCGTATTCAGTCTGCCATGAATGATCTTCTTGGAAGCAATGACACTATAGAAGTCATTGCTGTCAAAAACGGTTTTGCAAATGGCAACTATTTCGCTAAAGTCTTTCGCCGCTATACAAAAATGACTCCCGGTGAATATCGCTGCAAAAAAGCTGGACAAATCCGAACTTTGTCAGTATAATAGGGCACAGGCTATTTGCCTACTGGTTCGAAACCCTCCCAGTATAAAAAACTAGGCTGATGAAGCGTTCTTTTTAAGAGCGCTGTTTTCGCTGTAGTTTTTGAGGTGTTCAAATTCGCGCGAAGGCAGCGCTTTTTTGCTGCCTTTTGCACAAAAGAAAGGAACAGCTTATTATGCGAAAAAAAGTAATTATCGACTGTGATCCGGGCATCGACGACAGCCTTGCGATCATGCTTGCCCTCTCCTGCGATCAGATTGAGGTGCTTGGAATCACAATTGTCTGTGGAAATTCCCCGACTGAAATGGGGGCAGGCAATGCTGCAAAGGTGCTTCGTCAAATGAATCGCCTTGACATTCCAATTTTTACTGGTGAACGCACACCACTAAAGCGCGACTATGTAAACGCGCTTGACACACACGGCGCTGATGGCTTAGGTGAAAGCTTTCTTGAGCCAGTGGAAAACTTTTCTTTCCACACTGATGCCGTCTCATTTCTTGAGGAAACAATTCTTAACACGCACTGCAGCGTCATCGCACTTGGTCCGATGACAAATCTTGCACGTCTCATCCAGAAAAATCCTGCAGCATTTGCTGCAATTGATGAACTGGTATCGATGGGCGGTGCTTTTAAGAGTCATGGCAATTGTTCTCCTGTCGCTGAGTATAACTACTGGGCAGATCCTGATGCTGCTGCGCTTGTCTATGAGACAGCAGCCATGCAAAATCGTCTTATCCATATGGTTGGCCTCGATGTGACAAGACAAATCGTTCTTACGCCAGATCTTATCTCTTATTTAAAGCGTCTCGACAGCAAAACTGGCTCATTTGTTGAGGCTATCACGAAATTCTACCTTGATTTTCATTGGGAATGGGAGCATATGATTGGATGCGTCATCAATGATCCTCTTGCTGTTGCCTATTTTGCTGATCATTCACTTTGCAGTGGTTTTGATGCTTACACAGCTGTTGAAACAGGAGGCATAAGCATCGGTCAAACAGTTGTTGACTCTATGAATTTCTATAAAAAGGAATCTAATAGCGTGGTGTTGACACAGACTGATCCTGTCCGTTTCTTTACCTTCTTTTTCTCGCGCCTGCTTAATAAGACTCCTGATGAGCTTGATCTTCTATCCGATATGGTGCGAAGTCCAAAGCAGGTACGCGTCAATTCGTAGCTTATATGATTTTATCAATTAATGTCAAAACTTATATAAAAAGATATTATCCACGAATTGCTCCGTTGCTATGCAACTTTCGCAATTCTAAAAACATTCGGA
>OLPC01000396.1_pt1 | contig 44283 bp, 28 predicted proteins | sample 1672341 | NCBI WGS metagenome assembly OLPC01 (sample SAMEA3136673, study PRJEB25190) | human gut metagenome | reverse complement strand
GTGTAGAGGGCTTGTGATGGCCCTTTGAGGCGTTCTACCATGTCTCAAGAAGCCCTGCCAGTTCGCAAGAACGCGCGTGGGAGTATCACACTATGATTTTTTTTGATTGAAAATAACATTTTTTGCTGAAAGTGATTTTTCTCATGTTCCCTTTTTTTTAACTGCGTGCTATACTAGTGGAAATCTAAATTTCGATTGATGGGGGATTTCATCCAATGCATAATATTACAAAAAGAGACCAGTTAAAAAAGCTGGCACTTGCTCTTGGACTGTCTGGCACGTTCTTTTTAAACGCATGTACTTCAAACGCACCTTCTAATCAAACTATCGTCACATCTACAGATGACTATGAAGCGAACTTGGCTGCCAATGAATCCGAGAGCTTTTATGAAACAGAATCTGAGACTTTTGACAGAGAAGCACTTTACCGAACTGATGATGACAACAAGCCTGCTGAGGGCTGGATTACAAATGCTGACGGCACTATGGGCTACTGCCAGAATGGCTATCTTTTGACTGGATATCAAATGATTGATGATTCACGCTATCTTTTTTCTGATGACGGCATAATGCAGACAGGCCGCTACACAGATGAAAATGGTGATACATATTGTTTTACTGATGATGGCCGCCAATATTTTTGCTCTACTGTAAAATGCGATGATGGCTATTATTACTATTTCGGTGAAGATGGAAAAGCTGTGACAGGGAATTTTACTTTTCCTGACGGCGCTACTGGTATGACAGATGAAAATGGACATGTATATGTAGGCTGCCACCGTATCGGTGATCTCGTCTACGATTTTACCTCACAGGGAAAGCTTAGGCACACTGTTGACGCCACAAAGCCAATGGTTGCGCTTACGTATGATGATGGTCCTTCCACGCAAAATACACAGATCATTCTTGATACACTTACAGCAAATGGTGCCTATGCTACATTCTTTGTTCTTGGCCGGAATGTAGAACGCTGCGCGGATATTATCCAAAATATTGAAAATTCAGGTTCTGAAATTGGAAATCATACCTACAATCATTATAAAATTACAAATATGGATGCACAGGTAACAGATCAGGAAATCAGCAGTACAAGCTCCTATGTGCAGATGATTACAGGAAACCGCCCATGCATAATGAGACCGCCGACAGGCGCAACTGATGATGTTTCATGTGCCAATGTAGCAGCTGTTGATGACGGTTATCCGCTTATCATGTGGTGCGTGGACACAATTGACTGGCAGCATCATGATGTGGCAACCACATGCGATACGATAAGAAGCAAGGTAAAAGACGGCGCCATTGTGCTTATGCACGATATGGAAGCATCCTCTGCGCAGGCATCCCAAATTATCATCCCAGAACTGATTGCTGCCGGCTATGAGCTCGTTACAGTCAGTGAAATGGCGGCTGCAAGAGGCGGCATGGTACCAGGTCAGGTTTACAACTATTTTGATCCAGCGCTTGGGCAGACACAAGAGGCTGCTGAGATTCAGCCAGAGACAAATACGTCAGCTGAAACACAAGTGCAGCAGGATGAGACTGAAACTTTGGCTCAGACACAGCCACAGGACTCTCAAAGCACTCAGTCTTCTGAATCCATACCAGATATTACATCAGAATCTGCTGCTTTGGAAAACTCAGACACTACTCCCCCTGCAAGCAGTTCCTCTGATGACAGCCTCTCGATTATTTTTCCGTGGGCGAAGTAAAATAGGCGGCCAATGGCCGCCTTATTTTTATCAATTTAGTGGTGTATTAAGGCGAAACTCCCTGCTTTGTTTGCAGTGAATATCATCAATCTCACAATACACAATTGCTGCCTTGTCAGTCGGACCTTCTACCAAAATCTTTCCATCCGGGGAAATCACCATACTTGGGCGTCTGAGATCTTCAATTGGCATCCAATACGGAACTGCCATTGCTGCCGCTACAAAAATACCATTTTCATAGGCTCTTGCCGGACCATAAATCCACTCCCATCCCCATGTCGGACACACAATTAGATCAGTGCCCATCTTTGCAAGATTTCTTGCCGTCTCAGGAAACTGCATATCCCAGCAGACAGCATTTCCAACATGACCAAATTCTGTATCAATGGTGTGAAGCGTCTGCCCCGGTGTAAAAATTTCAGATTCATCTCCTGCCAGATGAATCTTATGATACACGTCTTTTATGCGTCCATCTCTGCCCCAGAAAACAGTACTATTATAGAGTTTTCCGTTTTCCTTTCGCGCCAGTCCGGCAAGAATCATTACACCATACCGGGATGCAATTGCTGCAAATCGAGTCTCCTCATTTGTTGTCACGTCATAATCGAATTTATTATTTTTCTCAGTTGATGTCTCTTCCTGCGCCTGACCCATCTCCTGATACAAATCAGCATATGGCACTTTTATTTTTGAGAAATGACCGCTGTAATTTACTACTTCTGTTGTCACAATCAGATCAGCACCCTCTTTTGCTGCTTCTTCTGTCATGCGAAATACTTCTTCCATGTATTCATGTCGCAGCCGCAATACCTCTTCTGTATCAAAAGTCCGTGTTCCTGGAAAATTGTAAAGTTCATTTTGCTTTGTTTGAATCAATGCGAGTTTCATAGTCTGCCGCCTTTCTGTTTCTATAGTTTTTATTTGTTTTATCACAGATATTGAAAGTTTTACAGTTTGTTTTTTACAGATTCATACTTTCATCAACTTTTTGTCTTGTTTTTCTCTCTACTTTCTTTATACTAGAAAACAAAGTAAGTGAACTATAAATGGGAATGCGAACCAAAAACAAGAAACGAAGGCAATCCCAAACAAAACTAGAAATAAAGCAAAGTCCAAATACCAAATAGAAAGGAATTATTTACTATGAAAAACCTGTTTAACATTTTTAATCCAGATAATAAGATTGCAAATTTTCTGACGAAAATCATGTATCTGGCATGGCTCAATTTCTTATGGCTTCTCTGCAGCTTACCAATCGTAACAATAGGAGCTTCCACAACTGCAGTCTACTACACTGCTATGCGCATGGCTCGAGATGATGAAGGTTATATTGCAAGAGATTTCTTTCACTCATTTAAAGAAAACTTCTTACAGGCGACTGGTGTATGGCTGATCGTGCTTGTCTTCTTTGGCATGATCTGTTTTAACTGGTGGAACCTTTCTGGCAGTCCAAATGATCTGCTTCGCATTGCTTCACACCTGTTTTTAAGCCTGTTTGTGATCTTTGCGCTGATCTCTATTTATTTCTTTCCGCTATTGTCACAGTTCGATATGCGAATCATGGAACTGCTTCGCTGCAGCCTTTTTATATCACTCAAAAATATTCACTGGAGCATCTGCCTTGTTATTCTTTTATTTGGCGGCAGCGCTTTGATGGTATTAAAGTTTTATCCACTTGTTATATTCGGATTTCCGTTAATTGCATTTTTACAGTCTTATATTTTTAACAGAATTTTCCGCCAATATCTTCCTGACCATGAGTTTACGCCGGGCAGCGTAGCTGTAATGAATGATACAAAATGAGAAATGACAATTAACTTAAAACACCACTAGAAAAAATGTCATCAAACAAAAAAAGATCTCTGGATTCCTATCTCAATCTTGATTTTGGGGAACTCAGAGATCTTTTGTAATATATTACATATCTATTTTATTACCACATGAAGTAATCATTTCCTCTAAGCTTTAATACAGCCTCGATGAAATAAAAATCTGCATACACCATCGTGAAATGATGATCTGGACTATGGTACGCACCCGTACAATTTAATACGATGGAATCACAATCTGTTCCCCAGTTTGCTCTTGTCTTATCAATCGCTTTTAAGATTTTAACAGCAGCTCTTATATACATATCTTTTTCTAATTCTGGCACATGCTTTGCAATCTCAATTAATCCATTTGCAATAACGCATGCTGCGCAGGAATCCTCCCATGCCGGCTCCTTCGGCTGTCTGAAATCAACTGGAATAATGCCACTGTCCGGAATATTTGCCATGATATAATGCGCAATGCGTTTTGCTGTGTCAAAATATTCCTGTTTTCCAGTATGAATGTAACTGATCATAAAGCCGTATACACCCCATCCCTGACCGCGTGTCCATGAGGAGCCCTCTGTGTAGCCCTGACCGCCGTAAGCACGAACAAATTCACCAGTCTCTGGATTAAACTCTATGATGTGATTTACAGATCCATCCGGACGTACAAAATATTTCTGTGCAGTATCGGCATGAAGCATTGCAATATGACGAAAACGAGGATCTCCAGTCTCCTCGGATGCCCAATAAAGAAGAGACAGATTCAGCATACAGTCAATAATTGCCCAGCCTCTTGTATCGTCATTGGATCCTGAAATGTCATTCCAAGCGCGAATATACTGTCCAACTGGATTAAAACGTCCCGCTAAAAGATTGGCTGCATGAAGTGCACGCTTTCTGGACTCTTTGTTGTGTGTCAGATCATAATCTGCTGCCGCAGTCGGTCTCCACATAAAACCAACATCATGATGTAAGCCGTAATAACCATCAAAGCAGGCATCCATCTTTTCCTCAGAGATTCGTGCAATTTCAGCGTAACGCTCCTTGCCTGATGCCTGATACAGCATCCACAAAATGCCGCCCCAGAAACCATTGGTCCACCAGTTTAGACCATCATCAATTCGCCATTCCTTTGACAAATCACCACGATCATCGTGTGTTCCATTTATGGTCAAATATGGAATCTTATCCTTTGACTTTTCGCTGACCCACTGCATTTTTGTTTCGATCTTTTCATAAACCTGATCCAGCCATTCCTTTTCTGGTGATTCTAGCTGTACGGCATCAGCCTCAGCAAATTTTGTAAATGTGTCAAATTTCTTTGTGTGTTCCACTTTTCAAATTTCCTCGCTTTCTGATTTTATCTATCTTGTTTTTTCTTTTATCGCTCCTTGTATGGCGCAATCGTGATGGCAACTCCATCCTCTGCCTTTGCCTTTATGCGAAGATACAAAAGATCGGTGTGATCATTCGCTCCCGGTGCCATCGGTGTTGCGCGTCCCGACTCGATCACAGCAGACTCTGCATTTGAGTGAATTGTAATCTTAATTTTCACACCATAATATCCGTCTGCCAAAATTTCATTTTCATTTTGTACTGCTGATTTTGCCAGAATCGGAAGATTAAACAAAACATTGCCTGAAAAATCAGTAACAACATCTTGTACTGTAACCGTCTCAGCACGATGGTCAATCGTGATCGTGCGATGCTGCAAACCGCATCCCTTTGGATTTTTAATTTCCACAGAGATGCTTTCGCTGTTGTCATTCTTATCATTAAGGCAAAGCTGTGTAACTTTGCTGCAATCCGGGCCGTCATTCCAACCACGCTCAAGGCTGTATGTACCTGCGCTCAGATTTATAAAGCCTGCTGTCTTTTGTATCGGTCCGTGCGGTGGTGCCTCAAACTGCATGACAGCATGTGAGTACGAGCAGATATGCCATGGCGTGCTTGCCTCAAAATAGCCTTCAATTCCAGAGTCCATTATAACAGGAATACAATGATAATAATAAATGAAAGCACCTTGATCTTTATGACCATGTCCAATATTTTTCGGGCTGGACATTACAGCCAAATAATTCTCCTGCGGTGTGCCAAATTGATCACGAAATACATAGATTCCTGAATTTGGGAATGATGCACAGGATTTAAGATCAATACTAGCTTGTGCATTTGCCCCACCCTGCAGTGTAGACGAATACATCAAATTCTCTAATGTTACCGATTCACCCCAAAAACCCTTCACTGGCTTATTTGCACGACACCATGTCGCGTACATTTTCTGAGCGGTGTCACTATCATACTGTGCCACCTGATCACAGTACAAACCATATAACGCAAACTCGGTTCCATTTCCAAGCTTATGATCGCCAAACGGCGGTGTGGCAATGCAGTCATTAAAATATGCATATGGCGGTGTCTGCGTGTACAGTGGATAACGAAACATATCAATAAGTCCCGGCATATTAGCATTCTTTGAGATAAACCAATTTTCTCCAGACTCACGCTCCCACAGTCTTGCATACAATGAAAAATGCTCCAGCGAAGCAAAATGGTAACGAGGTGATTCCGGCCATGAGCCATCTGCATTTAATTTATAGTCTAACTGAGCCCGAAGCACTGCCTCGGAATTATACATCCAAAGCTTTCGATTTGGAAAATCAGGAATTGCCATCATAATAGCTGAGCTTCCGATGTGCATATCGGTTTGCCAGTTGCTGCTTCCACGCTGTGCCCGATCCTTTGTCAGAAGTGTACGGTCACGAAGATCTGCCAGATAACGCAGCATATAAGAAACAAGACCGTAAAAGCGCTCCCTTTCTTCCTTATTCCATACTCCGCTGTCACGAATCATCGAATATGCTACAGCTATTGTAAATAGGATTCTTCCTCCCTGCACTCCGCCGTAAGCATCGCTTCCCTCCGGACGCTCGTTGTAACGCAGCCAGTGATGCGCACCCTGACAAAAATCATCTAAGAAATGAAGCATCTCAATCTTTGACTTTTCTGCATATGACGTATCTTTTGTATACCAGTAACAAATTGCATCACACTGAGTGTACAGATTGTATTTTTTCACATAAAGCCATGACTTGCGATTAAAGTTTTCCTCGCGTGTGCCAAGCTTATTTCCCTCTTTGTCAAAGAATGTCAGCTCAATCTGCATACCCTTTTTTAACTTTCCATCCTGCTTTGCATCAAACATTACCGTGTAAATCGCGTCGTCTCGCAGCAAAATCTCTTTGTCATATGTCCACACGGCCTCGTGATCGGATGTTTTATTGCACAGTGTTACTTTGCAAACTGCTGTCTCACGTTCATTCACTTCCAAACTATTTGCTGTCTCAATATCAAGATAGATATTCTCTCCCTCTGAAGCCTTTAAGCCAATATTCCAAACCTGAATGTTACCAAGGCCATCGCGCTCATTGTCCTCGCGAGGCAGTCGAAGTGCAAACGATGCTGACACGGTTCCCTTTGGAACTGCAAAACTTGGGCGATTGCCTGCGCTTGTCTCAATGACAAATTCGCGGTTTAACTGCTCATAATTATCACTTGTGGCAAAGAGTGCGCTGTACGCTGATTTTCTTTGTTCAAGAGACGCGCTGTCAGCAAGCGCTTTTATCTGCTCGTACTGACCCTTCGTGAGAGGATCGGACTCGATTTTATGGCGAATTTCCTCCATCTGAGCTGCACTAAGAAGAAGGTTTCCGCCAGATTCTAAACCAATTTCGCTGCGAAGCACGCGTGAGGTGCGAAGATCCCACAATGCATTCAGGCAAGCTGCCAGAGCCTTCGCAATTGCAGTTGTATCATTTGGATTTGCGGTTATATCATCCATATTGACACTGTTATCAGCAATATTTTTCTCGTTTTCTTCTCTGATTTTTGTCAGTTGATTTAATGCCTGTAAAAGCGCCTCTCCCGCTGATTTGCTATACTGGCCGATTGAATCTCCATAGGTGACATTAGACAGAAATTCACGGCATATTTTTTCATAATATTCGCAAGTCTCTGCCATAGACAGCTCAAACTTTCCAGACTGATTCACATAACTGTTTTCATCAATCTCAGAAACAACAAGCGACTTTCGCAAATCCTGCGTTTGAAACCATGCCAACGCATCCTCTAATCCATATGTACTGTAAACCTTTCCCGGCTCAAACCAGACGGATGCCATCGTATAACGCTTCTTTGCAAACTGGCAAGCATCCTCTTTGTTCCAATGCCAATTGCCAAACTCGCGTTTCGTTGTGAACGGTAATACTCCACTTTCGTCATTTTTGTCATTTTCATCTTGAGCTACTGCTGCCTCTGCCTGCTGTATCATATCCTCCAATGCAAGCTGCGCAACGTGCGTTGTATAAGGACACAAGTCCGTAAGACACGCTTTCGCCTTGCTGATCAGCTGCCTCAACTCATTTTCTATCATCTTTCGATCTGCCTCCTCACTTGTCTCTGACCTCGATTGTTCCGCTCACATGACTGCACTCCTCAATAAGAAATGGCACACGCTCATCCTCATTTTCACAATCGCATACCACGTGATCCAACGTCAGTCCATCCACTCTTCGGATATACACAAATGCACACCGGCTCCAGTCTGGCCAATAATTCTCAGTCTGTTCTGGATACTCAGTTGGAATCTCCGATGCCTTCACGCCGCCAATGCTGTGATAAAACACATCTCGAAGTATCAGATCGCGAATTGCATGATCCTTTGCTGCGTCAACGCGAATGCCATTAAACTTTGGCTCACCCATGATGTCATCGGTAAAGCGATACTGCTTTTCGCTCATGCATGCCTCGTCCACTGCGGTAATTCCACTGACGCGAATGCGTTCGATCTTTCCCACCTTGGGCATCGCAGTAAGCTCCACAGAACTTCCCAGATCATCTGGCTCGAAGCGCTGATTCAGCAAGAAATATAGTGGTCTTCGCACATTTCGCATCGTAACATTTTCGATCAAAATATCACAAATCACACCGCCCTCGGTACACTCAATCTTAATTCCCTCGCGATAAATTCCATGCATCGTGCAATTGCTGATCACGACATTTTGAATATCACCAATAGACTTTAAACCGATGCGAATGCCTGCGCACACGGATGTAAATGCGCAGTTTGTGATATGAATATCCTCTGTTGTCTGGCCACTTGACTGCAGGCATAAATTATCATCAGTTCCTTTTATGTGACAATCAGATATCCACACATGACGGCAGCCGTCAAAATCAAGTCCGTCACCATTGTAGCGTTTTTCATTTCGGATATCCACACCATGTACCCAGATATACTCGCTGTCAAGAAAACACGTTGTCCACGCTGCGGCATTCATCAAACGCAGATGCTCCAGATGAAACTGCTTACAGTTCAGAAGGCGTAACATCATCGGACGATATTTATCCCCTGCATTTGGAAAGCTTTCCGCGTTACCATCAATCATTCCATATCCAATCAGACCAAAATCCTCTGCATCTTGTGCGAACAAAAAGCAACGATCCAATTCGGTCTCATTGCGGTAGCGATTGTGATGCGTGTCTGTCCCATAATCAAAAATCTCTGGGCTTGCCTTTAACAGTGCCGACTCTGCAATTTCCAGATAGACATAGCTCTTTAAATATAAGGTTCCGCTTAAAAATGTGCCATCCTCAAGCAGCACACGTCCGCCGCCATTTTGCGCACAGATATCAATCGCACGCTGAATCGCTGCGGTATCTTTTGTGACGCCATCTGCTTTTGCGCCAAATTCCTTTGCTCTATAAACTGCCATTTTATTTTTCCTCAAGTTCAATAGTATTGTAAGATTTCAGAATTTCATTTGCAAAATCATTTTTGTAAAGTTCTGATCAATTACACATTTTTATATGAGAACCAATCAAAATCTGCGGCTTTTCCAAATCCAGTTAGATCCTGACAACAAATTCCTGCCATTGCTCCTGTAAACCATCCTTCGTTGCATGCCTCGTCTGACAAAATGCTTGCATCGAGCACTGGACCAATCGCCTGATAATTTTGATTACCTACCGCATAGAAAAACTGCGCCTTGTCGTAGTCAACGGCTGCCTTTAAATAGACTGGTTTTCCTGATTCAATCGGCACAAAACCAGCAGGATATTCATATTTTTTATTCTCTGCAGTTAACAGTGTGATACATTTTCCCTCATCCTCATCAAATGTGACATGCAGATAAAAATAGTTGTCCTGATCGTACATCAAAATCAGTCCTGCCATCTGCTTAAACACCTCTGGCTCAAACTCCACGCATGTCGCAGTCTCGAAGCAAAACTCTTCCCATCTTCTTGCGATCAGACTCTGATTAAATTTTGAGGAAAGACCTTCCTGTCCACGAAGACGTAAATAGCCAGAACGCTCGGTGAGTGACCAATAGCCCGGTGTTAGCGGTTGGCGAAGTGTCTGATAGACCACCGACAGACCTGACGGATCATCAAAATCATCAAACATGCCATCACCAAATTCTTGCTGATCGTGCTGCTTCTGCTGATTTTTCTGCTCTGCCTGAGCCTTGTCAGCTAGTTCATCCGGCACCTCTGTCTCCAAATCAGGAAGCGTTGTTCCATTTGCCAACACCAGCCAGTCGTCCTTTGTCCATTTCATTTTCTGTATACACGTTTCTCTTCCTAGTGTGTAACGTCTTGCCCCTGCAAAGCGCGGTGCATCCATTGGATTTCTATTCTCAAGTGCACGACCACACAGATGAACTGCATACCACTCACCGTTTTGTGTCTCAACAAGATCGCAGTGTCCAGATTTTTGAAGCAGGAAATCTGGATGCTCTCTTGCTGTCAAAATAGAATTTCCCTCATACCACTCATATGATCCCCAGACATTTTTGGAGCGAAGAATCGACTGTCCGTGCAATTCTCCGGTTCCAGTATCTGCTGCAAACAGATAATACCAATCCTTTCGCTTGAAAATATGCGGACCTTCCAGATAGACTTTATCTGCGCAGAAAATTTCCCTGACAGGTCCTACCATCTTCTTTTGCTCGTCATCATACTCCTGCAATACAAGACGCCCTACATATTTTTTCGGCACGCGATGATCAGTCACCATGCTGACCATATATTTTCTTCCATCGTCATCGTGAAACAGCGATGGATCAAATCCAAAATTGTTGAGTGCAATTGGCTCTGACCATGGACCAAGAATGTCAGTGGCAGTCACAAGAAAATTGGCAGTATCGTACATGTTGCAATAAAAAGATTTTACCACGGTATAAACCAAATAAAATGTTCCATTGTCATAGGTAAGACATGGTGCCCATATGCCCTGTGAGGCACCAACACCGCGCAGGTCTAGCTGTGACTGGCGATTTAATGGTGACGGCAATTTCTCCCAGTGCACAAGATCTCTTGAATGGTGGAGGCTTACGCCCGGCCACCACTCAAAAGTTGAATTTGCTATGTAATAATCATCCCCCACCCGAACTATGGACGGGTCTGGATAAAAACCTCTTAAGATCGGATTTTTTACTTTCATCTGGCTGTCTCCTCACTTCTTATAAGTGTTCCTTCCTGATATTCTTCTAACAAAATTCGGACACTATTCTTCATCGTGTCACTTTCCTGCGTATTTTCAATTCCCTTTACAGAAATAATCTGCTCTCTGCCATCTGCAAGTGTTACTTTGATGCTCCACGCTCCTGCATACTGCACAGACTGTACCATTGCATCGCCTTCATGTGGCTCAATGACACTTGCAAAACATGCGCTGGTGCCTGTCTGCTGCTGGAAAACAGTACGTCTCTTGCCACTTTCGTCACCAACCGGATAATCACCACCGATTACTGCATGGAAGCGTGCCGCATTCAGTCCTTCCAGATCAAGCGTGATAACTCCCCACTTCTTCTTGTCTCTCGGCTCTGCTGGAATAGCTTTATCAAACTCCTCTGCCTGTATGGTCACACGACCGCCCTCATAGTCTTTTCCGACACCGCATCCCTCATCGGTATTTTCACAAGTGTAAGCTAAGTCTGCCATCGCAAGCTTCTGATGGTCTGTTGTCTCAATAACTGGATCGCCCCAGAAAATGGTTTTAAGTGATTCATACTCGTACAAATCGCCCTGACGGCCATCCTCGGTAAATACCTTTAAATACAACTTTTTCACACCGTCAAGTGCAACATCAACAGTCTCTTTCCCAAGAATCCATGCACCAAATTTTCCCTCTTCGAGAACAACTTCCTGTTCACCAGATGCCTTATCTTTCTCCATTACTGCGCATACCTTCCAGTACAAACGCTTATTTACAAGAGCAAATTCTGGTGGGCAGGCAATGGCAAACTGCATACTGTCATCTTGCTTCATCGAAACAAAATACAGATCGGTATCAAGTGTTCCGTACTCGTTATATGCTGTGCGATTCTGCCACTTCCAGTCGTATCGCCAGAAATTATTTTTCTTTTCTGCATACTCAGTATGAAACTGGAATTTTATAGCAGCTTTATCTTTTATTCCGTCGACTGCTTGACTGCCTTCTTTTACCCCATTCTTTGTCTCATACCAATCACAGTCTGTGATAAATTGTGCACTTCCAAGCGGATCATCGGACAACTGCGCAGTATGACGCTCAATCGACAGCGCATCATCCACTTTTTTAAGACCCTGCAGATGGTAAATGCATTGGAAATCATGATTGATCTCTGGCTGACTACTCTTTGCATAATCAAAGTTAACAACATAATCATCTGTAAGGACAGTTACTCGTCTTGTAATAACGGGCTCTGTGAAGCCGCTTCGCACTGCATACTCTGGATGCTTTTCTGGAATTGGAAAGCTCCTACCCTCCATCCACTGGCGCTCTTCAATTGTCTTTTGCTTGCCTACCGGCCAGCCGCCATACGGCGGATAGCTCCATCTGCTGTTATTCTCGACACCAAATGCCTGCATTGCATCACCTGTATAAAACAAAAGCTGCTTTGGCTGTGCGGCTTCCTGCTGCTTGAGATCGACCGTGACCATATTGTGAGTGATTGACGTCTGACAATAAAATTTATACATGAAGGTATGATAGCTGTACCAGATATTTTCTGGATTTGTAAGAGAACGGCCATAACGCATAAGTCCATTCATGCTTGCTCTGTCATAGTGACCATGTGCACCGCCATGAGAGCCATATTTGAGTCCGACTTGAATCTGCTCGCGGATTGGACGATCCTTTTTATGGGAACGAAGCACAACAGATCCTGCATTCTGCGCATAGCAGCTCTTTTCATATGGAAGCTCGTCTAACTCATATGTAGGACGCACCTCTTCTCCAAACAATACATTTCGCTCATCATCGCCAAGTCTTGAAATCATATAAGCATACTCTGGCTTCTTGTACAAGCGATAAGCCAATTCATAATCAAGCTTATAAAATGCCTTTGTCTGCGCATTGCTTTTTTGTTCGGCAGAGTCATTGATTCCCATAACAACTCCTCGATAATCATAGAAAGTAATCAGACTGTCCCACAGCATCTCAATGCTTCTGTAGTTTTTTGTATTTTCACCCCAGATATCATTGGACAGACCATCAAAGCGTGCCTCTGCCACGCAGTTTGTTCTGCGGTAAGCTGGTGTAACCTTAATATCCTTAAAATTCATGCCAAAGTGTAATGCTACCACCGATATTTCTGACATAAGTCCTGCACACATCAAATTATAGCCGATGGAAGCCTCATACCACCAACCATCATCAAGCACACCCTTTGCTAGTTCGTCGGCAGCACCTCCCGGTCCATATAAGAAACGCTCCATACGCTCCTTATCACCTAATGCAGCTGCACTGTAAACAGCTCCTGCAATCTCAGCAAGCAGCCAGTTTGATGCCTCACCGCTGCAAATCTCTGCATCAATATATTCCATATAAAAACGCATTGTCTGCTCGATATTCTCTCGATCTTTTTCTGTCCAACCATCCCAGTCATAGATCAAATCATATGCACAAGCTGCACTTTTAAAAAACTCTCCATCATGCACAAGCTCCTGATTACCGGCACGTGGAAGTCTGCGATATCCATCTGGTGCACTCCACTCTCTTAAAAATGCTGCTGTTTTTTGTGCAAAACGAATCTCGCCGCTGATCTGATATATAATTGCACAGTCTCTTGCATGATGCGCATGAGAAGTGTCAAACAAATAGTCTTTGTTAAAATCAATTGATGGATACGACCATTCCTCTGATGCCTTATATGCCTTTTCATATGCTGCCTTTGCCCAATCTGCACGACTGATTTTCTGCCGAATTTCATTTAATAGATCATCATCGAAAATAACGCATGGATGCGGCAATTTTCGCATTGCATAAAGTGTAATTGTGCTGTCTCCCTCATTTTTTTCGTCTGTGTTTTCAATTACTTTCCACTTCGCATGAATCGGAAATTTTTCGCAGCCGCCTGGTGCCAACGTATCAGTCATAGAAATAGTTACTGTCACATTTTTGCTTTCTGATGCTTCCAGATGCAGCCAACCACAGTCTGAATCTGAAATCTGTGGCTTTAACTCTTTCCAGCCATCATCCTCTGCTGACAGATGAACCATAACAGGTGTCCTGCACTCATTTTCTATCGTAACCGAATACTCAATTGTTTCGCCTGGCTTTGTCCACTTTGAACACACTGGAGTGCTGATACTGACGCCATCAGATTTCTGGAAGGAAAGCGCCTCGACAAAAAGCACATTGTTACATTTCTTCTCGTCGGAAATATTTATAGCTGCTTTAGACTCATCAAACAAGATACTTGCGCATTCCTCTGCTATAGTTTGCTGCCCATCCTGCTTTGCATAGATTCGAATCTGCCTTACAAAACGATACTCACGCGACCGCGAAAGCGGCAAGGAAAAATCTTCTTTTCTTAAATAAAACCACTGTCTGCTCTTTGTCATGCACACCTGTGCCGTAACAAGAGTGCGATGTACACTTGCATTGCCGATTAGCTTTTCCAGCGTCATTTCAACGGTGACAAATAACGGCAGTTTCTCTGTCTCATATGTCAGGCACACTGCCAGTACTGGATTGTGAAAGTAATCTTTTGTATTTTTATTATACTGAAAAAGCCCTCGGTAAAAAAAGCCATTATCATCCAAGATCATTCTGCCTGTCCTCCCTATGTAAAAAGCGGGCGGTATTTCTTTCACACACCGCCCGCCTTCGCGTTACTTATTTCGATTTTAAATTTTGTTTTACTTGCTTGCCAGATACGCAGTCAGCTGCTCAACAAGTGCATCAACAACTTCCTGTCCGCCATTCTCCATAGCCTCGTCAACATTTGCCTTCAACATCTCTTTAATTGTATCGTAGGAGTTACCATAGCCATCTACTCGGATACCATGCAGCTTAACAGTTGCAACCATATCGGTAACAGCCTTACACTGTGCAACAGAGGTAGCTAAATCAACATCAGAGGTATCAAAGTGGAAACCAGTTACAGGCATGGTTACAAATGTGGAATCTTCCAGTTCATAACGTCTGTAAGCAAGTGTCTCATCATCATAGTATGTTCCAAGAAGCGCATAGGTCGGATTCCAAGTCATGCCATATCCACCAAACTGAGAATTGTAATCACTCAGAACATCTACTGTTCCTTCTTCCTCGCCATACGCAAAATCTGTTCCTTCAATACCATACTGAATCAGATCGTGTGCTTCCTGAGAGCCAAACATCCAGTCAAGGAACTTCATCGTTGCATCAATCTTTGTGGAGGTTGTTGGAATAGCCAGACCATTATTACCTGAACGGTCAGTTGGAATCGCTCCCTCTTCCTTATCACGGATCGAATCTACGTATACAAAGTAACCCAGTTCTGCATCATCATCTCCTGCTGCCTTCCAGGAGTCTACGTATTTCATATCTGCTACGTAATCATCCAGTGTACCAACGATAGATGCATTCAGACCAGCCTCAAACGGTGTACCACAATCAGTTACACTCAGGGAATCCGGATCAATATAACCTGCATCCTGCCAATTGGCAAACTTTTCATAACGGTCAGCACCAAAATCATGATTCCATCCCTCTGGGAAATCCTTAAAGTTCTCATCGCCGGAGCCTTCTACTGCATAGCTTACCAGCTCGCCATCTTTTACATAAGTCCAAATGGTCAAGCCTGCAGATGAGAATGACTGAAGTCCAGCCTGTGCAGATCCTTCCTGTGCTTCACCTCGAACAGAAAGCTGCTGGAAGAAACCTCTTGCCTGAGTTGCACCGTAAGGAATAACACCTGCATCTTTTGCTGCCTGCCAGTACTGCTCCATCTCATCATAGCTGTTGATCTGACCGTCTGTTCCTACACCCCAATCCTTTGCCCAGTCTTTTCTGTACCATACGACTGGAATACCATTTCCATAGGTCTCAAACAGTGGAATGTAACACATCTTATCGAACCAAATATTTGCTTCCATTACTTCTTCTGAGAATGCCTTTGCCAGTCCTGGATACTCATCTGGATTGTTAAAATAGGAAGAAAGGTCTGCATAATAGCCTTCTGGTGCCAGATTCTTTAACTGAACCCATGATGCGTCAAAAACAAGATCCCAGTCATTTCCACTTGTAATCTCAAGGTTTAACTTATCCTTATAATCAGCATGCTCAACCCATGTGATGTCCAGTGCTACGCCAACCTCATCCATGTACTCTTCTTCGTACTTTGCATATACAGCATCCCAGTTGTCTGGCTTTGGTCCCTTATGCATAAACTTGATTGTTACCACGTCTCCATCTTCTGCTGCCATTGCAGTTACGCCTGTGCCCATTGTACCAAACGCCATCAGACCTGCCATCGCCATTGCCATTTTTCCTGTCATCTTCTTCATTCTTATAATCCGCCTTTCTGGTTTGTTCCCTCTTGGGGCTCCCTGTTTGGGTATGGCTCCATTTTAGCTAAAAATTTTGGATTTTCAACACTACAAACTAACAGACTGTGCTTTTCAGTAGCATTTATACTATTTACTGTTGCTCTCCCTCATTTATCATATAGAATGAATGCTAAATCGTATAAAAAGTATAAAAATGCACTATGAGTTGATTTTTTAACTATTTTTCCCAGTGTTGAAAATTGAAGTTCATTTTTTAAGATGCAAATGCTTGTCAAACTTTTGTACCAATGATACAATTACAATAATTAAGTTCGGCAAAAAACTACACATAGAACGGAAAGGTATGGTTTTTTATGAAACAACATCACTCCCCTCTCACGCTATACCGGCAAGAGCTAAAAAAGCACTCTTATTTTAAACAGCTTTTTCACACATACGCACTAGTATCGGCCGCTTTGTTTTTGCTCTTTTCTGCGTTAATCACATACTATGTAAATGATGACTACAGACATACACTATCTGATATGCAGGAGCGAAGCATCAACCGTGCCTACCAGCTAAATCAATCTGTACTGCAGGATATCGCCAGCAGCTGCTTTAAAATTATGGAAGATGCCGATATGTCAGCGCTTTTGTATTCCACTGATTATACGCAAACAACAGGATTACAGGGGCGAAAAATTTATGATCAGATGAAGCAGACAAGTTCACTGATTCATTCACTTTACTTCATTAACTTTCGAACTGGAACTGTACTTGATGCCTATAACCGTAGCCCAATTGAAACGCACTACGATCAGGAGCTTTTCACCTTTTTGCAGGAACATACTCCGAACATCGCCTTCTATTATGGTCTGCCTAGATGGGTGTCCCGCGGTCCTAAATTTGCCTCTCAGCGCGTATTTTCACTGATTATCCATACTTCAAAGCTAGGTGCAATTGTTGTAAACATTGACTGTGATGCTTATGAGGAAATGATTCAGCTTGAGTCAAGCGATTATATCAACATCCTTGAGGTCTGTGGTGATGGCGATGTGCTTATTTCATCTGACCCAGAGCTGTGGGGTACAAATGTAAATGATGATGATACCTACAAAAAAATCACCGAGCGTGTTTCAAAAACGGATCATTTCTTGGAAGGCTCTGGACTACTAAAAAGTCGAGTTGTCTATTTACATAACAGCGGCATGGATTTGACATATTACTCTGTATTCAATCAAAATGCACTCTACACATCAAATCATCTGATCTGGGTTGTGCTACTTTATGGTGTATGTTTCATCGTACTCGGCATGCTAGTTACTTTCGGTGTTAGCGTGATCGTCTACAAACCCTTTCGCCTGTTCAAGGAAACGATCACAAACAGCTCTGCACTTACTGAAACAACTGTACAAACTGCAGGCATGGATGACTTTACGTATTTGTCAGGCATTTACCAAAATATTACTACAGCAAATGCACACCTTCAGGCGATGAGCAACAACTGGCTAAAGGAAAAGGATCGCATTACCTTAAAGCGCCTTATGACAAACGGAATCAATGCAAACCAGATTTATCCGCAGGAATACGAAGCACTAAACCAGTATTTCTGCCACGCATACAGCCAGATCGTTGTCATAAGCATCGACTTTTCCTCCAGCCAAAAGGAGGATTCAGGCGGAATTGGTCTTCTTCGCTACTCCATAAGCAATGTTTTTAATGAGCTAATGGAATCTAAGGTTCTCTTTATAAATATGGATATGTTCTTCCCAAGCGTTATCTATTTTGTCAATCACGATGATGCAACAAATGAGACACTGCGAAGCATTTTACTTGAAGGACAGGAATTTATGCAGAGTACCTTCCAAATTACATTGTCAATCGGTGTCAGTGAGCGTGTAAGAGACCTAGATGAATTGTCATTCTCCCATCGCAGCGCGCAGGATGCATTGAATCGACGTTTCCTTACTGGAGATGGCTCCATCCACTTTGCTGATGAACTCTCTCTGCCATCGCCAGCAGCCGAGCATTATCCATATGAACTGGATTCTGCCGCAATCGCAGCTCTAAAAAATACAGATTTTGACGCATTCTCAAATGCACTGACTGACTTGTTCAATGTAATTAGGCAATTTCATCTTGATCAGACGATTCGCTCTATTCTTCAGTTTGAGGTTGCAATGCAACGTTTTGAAAATGCAAATGATCTGATGGTTCAGACGCTCCCCTGGGAGATCGCCATTTTAACTCAGCTTGACATCAACACGATTCAAAATTATCTTCTAAATCGTGGAAAACAAGACATTGAAGAGTTGGCGGAGATTAAGAGTCACAGCAGCGAAAAGCCAGAGCTTATTCATACAATTTTAGAGCTAGTTGATTCCAATTTGTCTAACCCAAATCTTTCCGTTGTCTTCTTAGCAGGCGAGGTTCATCTATCCGTCAACTATCTTAGAAGCATTTTCAAGGAAAACACTGGCGATTCACTTTCAAACTACATCATTCAAAAAAAACTTGAACTGATCTGCCATCTTCTTGCAGACACAAACACAAGTCTTCAAGATATCAGCGATCAACTTGGATTTTCAACAAAGAACTATTTCTTCACATTCTTTAAAAAGCATATGGGCACCACGCCAAATGAGTACCGAAAAGAAAAGAAGCAGAATGAGCAGTAATTCAACTATTTTAAATTACTTGAAGCTTTTCCATCACGAAAAAAGAGCACCCTGACGGATGCTCTTTTTTATGCTTTCAATTCTTATCCTTTTTATTACAATTACATTGCATTTCTGCTTATTATTCTCTCTTAGCCCTTTACGGAACCAACTGTCAGACCCTGTACAAAATACTTCTGTAAGAATGGATACAGCAGGATAATTGGTCCAATTGCAACGATTATGGTTGCCATACGATATGCATAAGTCGGAAGTGTAAGCGAATTAAGACCTACTGCCTCTGCCGGTTGGTTTGCTGCATAGTTTACCTGACGTAAGATCTGCTGAATCAAATACTGTAAGGTGTAGTACTGGCTGTGGCTGGAGTCGATATACAGAAGACACTTATACCACTCATTCCAGTATGTCAGTGCGTAGAATAAACCAATCGTAGCGATTCCCGGAAGGGAAATCGGAATTATAATCTTAATCAAAATTGTGATATCGTTTGCACCATCAATCTTTGCAGACTCTGCAAGAGAAGCTGGAATTCCGCTGAAGAAATTTCTCATCAGAAGAATGTTCCATGCATTACAAAAGCTAGGAAGCAGCAAAACAAGAATGTTATTCTGCAAATGTAAAAACTTTGTTGTCAGAAGGTAATTTGCTACTAAACCGCCGTTAAACAGCATAGTAAAGTAGATAAACAGTGCCAGCACGCCTCTTGATTTAAAATTCTTTACAGACATCGCATATGCCGCACCACATGTAAATACCATTGAGAAAAAAGTTCCGACAATCGTTGTTCCAACAGTTATAAGGTATGCCTGCGGGATATCGCCACTGACGAATACAAGCTTGTACGCATCCAGCGAAAACTCAGACGGCCAGATATTGTAACCATTCTGTGTCAATGCACGCTCTGCAGTAAATGAGGAACCTAAAACTAACAAAAACGGAATCAGACAAATGATCGAGAACACTGTGATAAACAGATAAAAGCCTCCATTCATCACACGGTCGCTTCCTGTCATTTGAATATGCTTTTTCGCATCATATTGCTTCTTTTGTTTTTCTTTCTTTGCCATTTTACTTTCCCTCCCTCATCAGAATAATGCAGAATCTGGGTCTAACTTCTTCGTTAATGCATTTGTTCCAAGAACGATCACAAGACCCATAATAGACTGATACAAGGATACCGCAGAAGACTGTCCGATGTTACTTGACTCAACTAACATACGGTATACATATGTATCAATTACATCTGTTGTACGGTACAGCATGGTATTATTTAATACCAAGTTGTATATCATACCGAAATCACCATTGAAGATTTTTCCGATGCTCATGATAAACAGCATGACTGCAGTTGACTTTAACAAAGGAAGTGTCAAGTAACGGATACATTTACCTCTTGTTGCACCATCCACTCTGGCAGCCTCATACATCTCCTGATCAAGACCTGTGATAGTTGCCAGATACACAATAGAGCCATAACCTGCACCCTGCCATACTTTTAAGAATGTAAGAAGTGCCGGCCATACATCTGCATTCTGATAGAAGTTGATTCTCTCAAATCCAAGTGTTGCTAAGATGTTATTAATAAAACCATTGTTTGTCTTTAAAAGTGCCTCACAGAGAAGTGCAACGACTGTCCATGAAATAAAGTGCGGCAGAATGACAACTGACTGTGTAATCTTCTTAAACCACTTTCCTGATACCTCAGAAAGTGCAATTGCAATCAAAATTGATACCAGCATGGAACTGATAATAAAAAGTGCATTTAAATATAAGGTATTAAACGTTACCGTATAGAAGTTCTTGGAACCAAAGAATGCCTTAAAGTTCTTAAAGCCAACCCAATCACTTCCCCACAGTCCCTTAACGGCTGAGTACTTCTTAAAGGAAGCTATCAAATACACTAATGGTGCGTAAGAAAATACGCAGAACCAGATGACTGCCGGTAGTGCCAACAGACACAGATATGGATTGTAGCGGATATCATACAGAAGATTTTTGATGATACCATCCCCCTTTTTACTGCGAGGGTTTGTTTTTGTTTTTGCTTTCATAAAGCTCCACCTCTCTTTTTGTTTTCTTGTCTGCATTGTAGCGCACTCTTTGCTGAAAAAAAATCCCAAAAGCTACCGCCTTTTACAATCCGTTAGATTTCATAACAAATTCTGCGCCTGTTTTACAAGGCGCAGATGTTTATAAATATCTTACTTTACAGTTCAATCTTTTACGATACAGTTCAAAAAGTGATATTTTGTACTTGTTTTCGCACCAGATACGATAAATTTACCATTGTCACCGACAGTGACGTTAATCTGCTTCTTTGCAACCAAAGATTCATAATTAAATGATACAAAATCATCCTCATACAGCACACAGCTTCCTGTTTTATTTGTTCCAAAGCTCTTTACTGTGATATTAAATACAGTATCCTCTGTGACACATATCACAGGCTCTGCTACCGGAACCAGTGCACCGTCACGCGCAAAAACAAGCATCTCATTCCAGTCAGCTTCCAACACAAGACGTCTTCCACCTTCGATCTTTTCTCCTGTGAAGAAATTGTACCAATTACCTTCTGGAAGATAAACCTCACGGCTAGTTCCATCCTCAAGTGTCAGCGGGCATACAAGAAGATCCTTTCCGAAGAAATATTCATCATCCAGATTTCTCGCTGCCTCATCCTGCGGATATTCCATTACTACGGCACTCACTGGCGGAAGTCCTGTTTTTTGATACTCCTCAAATGCGCTGTACAGATATGGCACAAGCGACATACGAAGCTCAAACAGCTTTCGACATTCGTCTGTATAATATTGGGCTTCCTCCATTAGCTCGTTGTTTAAATTCTTCTGAATGTCTACCTGCTTCCACGGTGCATTTGGGATTCGCCAACAATTTAACAATGCATGATCTGAGAAGCAAACGGTCTGCACACGGCGAAGCAGATCATGACCATTTGCACAGTCACGCACTTCCGGCGCCCACAAAAGTCCTGAGAACGATGACGTTACCATACCACGAATAAATTCCTTGTGACTATATAGATCAGAATACAGCACAAATGGCATTGGTGCCGCAAGTGCACCAGAGGAACGAACCTGCGAGAATGTACGAATATTTTTCTTATGAAATACTTTTTCAAGCATATGCTGATAAAGAAGTCCTATTGCATTGTGCATCTGCTCACCATCCATTCCTCCTGGAAACTCGGTGCTGTCTGGGAAGGACCAACAGGACGGATTATAATCTGAATTATCACACTCATCGAGCTTAAATCCGGTAATTTCCTTGTCAATCAGCTCTTTTTCATGCCAGTCACCAAAGATCTCACAAGTCTCTTCCATTGAAAAATCTGGCACAAGACCGTTCCACACCTCATAATCGCCGCTGTATGGAACTAGTTTGTCATAAATTTTTGCTGCCGGGTAAACAAATGCATGCTCCCACAAATTAATGTGGTAATTGCTCTGCGTCAGCTCATCAATCAAGTCTTGCGGCTCTGGGAAAAGATTGCTCCACTCATAGGTACAGGAATATGAATGAGAATGCCAGCCAGGCTCTAATCCAATCACATCAATCGGCATCTTCTCATCTCGAAACTGTGATGCCAATTTTTTCACATGCTCCTGATCGCTACCGCCATACACGCGGTACCACATGCCAAGCCCCCACATGGGAACCTTACAACCACCACCTGAAAACAGGTTATAACGCTGAACTGCCGTCTTAATATCACCTGCAAAAAAATACAGATCAATGCCGCTTTCTGACGGAATTTCAATGATTACCTTTCGCTCTTCCTCTGCTCGCTTAAATGCATACAATGCTGACTCACTAAATTCTTTGTGCGGCTGATTCACTTCTTTTTTCATTGCAGAGGCACCCTTTTCGGCACTAGTTCCCATATAAAATGTAGCATAGCGATATGTATCCACAAATAGACCATATCCGGCAGTTGACACATAGAACGGCACAGGTGCATGACTTTCTCCAGTATCCATCTTCGGATCTGAATTTACCTTTATATAGCGTTTTCTTCCCGCTGCATTGACGCTCTGAAGCTGCAAGCCAAATCCAAAGATATCCTCACTTGTATTCATCGGAAGTGTCACCACGATTCCACGTGTTGTCTGCTTGATATTAACATCATCTGTGCCAAACGGAAGTTGTGGCTCTGCGCCCTGCTCTGCCGAAAGCACTGACAGCGCTTCCGTCTTGATTTCATTACTTCTGTGCGCAGTTGGAGTGTACGCAGATGGTGTTCCAAAACGCACCTTCCAGACGCCTAATGCGATCCGTTCCCATTTCTGTTCTTCTTTTAATCCTGTTTCTTGCTTTCTACTTGTCTCCATATTTTTCCATTCCTTCCGTATTAATAGCGTAAGCAAAAGTCCGCCTGATACCATCATTCTAACATCAAGCGGACTTGAAAAATACTTTGATTATTTACACTTGCTTAATTTTTACAATATCATACTCAAAAACATTTTTGCAAAATGACAATTCTTTCAAAAGAGCCTCTTCATCATCTGCTTATTTTCATACATCTTAGCATCTGCACTTTGCAGCAGTTTTTCTGTATCCTTGTCAGGATCATCACTCCATGCATATCCCATCGCTGCTGAAATCGGAATATCAGTCTTTTTATCTGCCGCTGCAAGTGCTTCTTTCACGCGCTGCATACATTCTTTTAAAAGCACCAAGACATATCAAACTTTCGCATATCTGCCTTGTCCATGCCTTACGCATATAAAAGCCTGCAAATATGGCTGTAAATCCCGACACTGCTGCAAACACAGCAAATATACCAGCATGAATATTTTTGACCAAAATCATACGATATATACCGCTTCGATTTCCTATTTGAAAATCTGACTGCTCAATTGCATCTGCTGCTTTTTCTGAGACATGAAAAAATTGAACCGTCAGCTTCTTTCCTGTTGGAACCTCGAATAAATGGACAAAACCTGTTCGCTTTCCTTCTGTGCGATAAAGACTTACATCATCGGCAAAGATTTCAAAATCAACCCAATGTGTTTTTAACATCATTATCCATTTTTTTCATTCTGCGATTTTGGAACATCATACTCATACTGAACAATTTCCTGCCCTCTGTTTTAATCACAGCGTACAGGGATTTTCAATGCAGAAAAGGCAGTCTTTCGACTGCCCTTTGTTATAACGCTAAAATAGCCATTCCGATCAAATGAACTACAAATGCTACCACCCATGCTACAGCACACTGGAATAGCACAATGCCTACTGCCCATTTTGTTCCTAGCTCTCTTTTAATGGAAGAGATTGCTGCAATACATGGTGTGTACAGAAGACAAAATACAAGAAGAGATGCTGCTGACAGCGGCGAGAGTACTTCCAACAATGTCTTTGTACTTCCAAACAATACTGAAAGTGTAGAAACAACGCTTTCCTTTGCCATAAATCCTGCAATTAAAGATGTGCAAATACGCCAGTCACCAAAACCAAGCGGTGCAAAGATTGGTGCGATTGCACCTGCCACTGCAGCTAAAATGCTGTCTTTTGAATCTGCTACCATGCTTAAATGTAATCCAAATGTCTGCAAGAACCAGATTACAAGAGATGCCATAAAGATTACAGTAAATGCTCTTTGAAGGAAATCTTTTGCTTTATCCCACATCAGCTGGAGTACATTTTTTGCTCCTGGAAGACGATAATTTGGCAGCTCCATTACAAATGGAACAGCCTCTCCATGAAACATAGTCTTTCTTGAAATAACAGCTGTTAAAATACCCATTGCTATACCTAAAAAGTAAAGACCAATCATGATAAGACCGCTTTGCTTTGGAAAGAATACCGATGTAAAAAATCCATAGATAGGAAGCTTAGCCGTACAGCTCATAAATGGTGTAAGCATAATCGTCATCTTACGGTCGCGCGCTGACGGCAGTGTTCTTGTCGCCATTACACCAGGCACTGTACATCCAAATCCAACCAACATTGGCACAATGCTTCGTCCGGAAAGGCCAATCTTACGAAGCGGCTTGTCCATGACAAAGGCAACTCGTGCCATATAACCACTATCCTCAAGCAATGATAAGAATAAAAACAGTGTAACAATAATAGGAAGAAAGCTAAGTACACTTCCGACACCATTAAATATACCATCAATTACAAGAGAATGAAGCACATCATTGACCTGCCATAGCGTCATCACAGCATCTGTCTTTTGCGTCAGCCAGTCAATTCCAATCTCCATCACATTTTGAAGTCCTGCACCGATCACACCAAATGTCAGCCAGAATACAAGTGCCATGATTGCAGCAAACATTGGAAGTGCCGTATAACGTCCAGTCAATACTGCATCGATTTTCCGGCTTCTTTCATGCTCTTTGCTTTCACCTGGCTTAATCACTGTCTGATCACACAGCTTTTGAATAAATGAAAAACGTATGTCTGCGATGGATGCCGCGCGGTCAAGTCCACGCTCTTCTTCCATCTGCACAATGATATGCTCAATCATTTCCTTCTCGTTTTGCTCTAAGTTTAATGCCTGCTCAACAAGCTGATCGCCTTCAACAAGCTTACTTGCCGCAAAACGCACCGGAATACCTGCCCTAACGGCATGATCTTCAATCAGATGCATGATTGCATGAAGGCAGCGATGAACTGCTCCGTTATGACTGTTTTCATCGCAAAAATCCTGTCGGCTTGGCTTTTCCTGATATTGCGCCACATGAATTGCATGGTTTATAAGCTCTGTAATACCCTCATTTTTTGCTGCTGAAATTGGGACAACTGGAATACCAAGCATAGACTCCAATTTATTGATGCGTACAGATCCGCCATTTCCGCGCATCTCATCCATCATATTGAGTGCAAGCACCATAGGCACATCAAGCTCCAAAAGCTGCATTGTCAGATACAGATTTCGCTCAATATTTGTGGCATCCACGATATTTATAATGCCGGTAGGCTTTTGCTTAATAATAAACTCTCTTGTCACAATCTCCTCACTGCTGTAGGGAGACATTGAGTAAATGCCTGGCAGATCCGTCACAAGCGTATCAGGATGATTTCGAATCTGACCATTTTTGCTGTCAACTGTCACGCCTGGAAAATTTCCAACGTGCTGGTTTGAACCAGTCAGCTGATTAAAAAGTGTTGTCTTTCCGCAGTTTTGATTTCCTGCAAGCGCAAATGTCAATACTGTTCCCTTAGGAACTGGATGCTCATCTGCCTTTTGGTGGAAACGTCCGCCTTCACCAAGACCAGGATGCTCTGTCACAGCATTCTCTTTGGAAATATTTTTTGTGTTCTTTTCCCTTTTGCCATCCGACTTTGTCACAGAAGATTCATCAATTAAAATCTTCTCTGCATCTGCCAGACGAAGAGTCAGCTCATATCCGTGGATTCTAAGCTCCATCGGATCGCCCATCGGCGCCAGCTTAACCACCGTCACCGAAACTCCGGGAATCACACCCATATCAAGAAAATGCTGCCTCAGCGCACCTTCTCCTCCAACAACGGTGACAACCGCTGTCTTTCCTATTTCAAGATCCTTAAGTGTCATATTATGTCACTTCCTTTGTGAATATATCGACTTTGATGTCTTTTTCAGAAGCCATTATAGCAATTCACGATGGATTTGAAAATAGTTATTGAAAATATTTTTCATTTATAGTTTAATAAATCTTTTTTCTTGGGTCAATAGAATAAACCTTTTTGTTTTCTATTGATGTAAATGGTCCTGGAAAACTTTGTTCTCCTCTAGCTTCCCCAAAGAAATCTCCTGCTGTGAGTGTATTTGTTGATACTGGCTTTAACTTCTCTGCGTTGTCTATCAGATTTATTCTCTTTTCCTGTCCACGGAAAAAGACCGGCTTTTTAGCTGCCTCATCAAATGTAATGGTGTATGCCTCAGTATCCACCTTAACAGAAACCCAGGCAGTCTGTCCATTTTGATCAAAACCATAAAATTCCTTCCATGTTTTTAAATCCAAGCATACCTCTGGTTCTGGATACATTACACGCAAATATCCAGAAGGCTGATTTGCATAACAGTTATTTTCTGCCTCATTATGCTGTGTAGGAAATGTAATCGCAGACTGACCACATTCATAGAAAAAATTGTTAAAAATTCTAGTATCACGTCCCGTTCCGCCTCGCATCATATCCTGCTCCATGCGAAATGAAACTGGCTTTGCAAAATATCCAGAACCTCTGCACTTTCCAAAGAAATTATTAGAAAGATACAGATGATCAGTTCCTTCACCATACACACCATATCCATTTACCACATCGTGTTCACGCAGCTTATACCAGCCACTTGAACCAGGCTCCTTCGGGATTTTTTCCTGGTCAAACCTGCCCTCTATGTTCCAGAAAATATTGTTATCAATCAAGTTTGTCTCATCTCTGCTGCACTCAATAAAAACTGCCTCTCTTTGCTCAATACCATCTAAAAACAAATTTTGTGTAATGCGGTTATTTTCATTTCCGCAATCAAGCCACAAATGATCGGCACGATATGTTCGTTTAAAAATATTACGGCGAAACAGACTTCCCACACTGTTATGCAGTTTTATGCCCGCAGCTTCCCAGGACAATTCCATCTTCTGCCATCCTGTTCCTTCGATTAAATTGTCCTCTATAAGCACATGCTCTGCAAATAATCCTGCAATTCCGCAAACACCAACATCTTTGATATGACATCCTCTAATAATTGTGTATCCGATTTGTTGATCCGGTAAAATATCATGATGCCAGCATTCATTTCCAATATCAATTCCAACTGCATTTGACCAGTCAATTGTGCAGTTCTCAATAATCCAATGATGACCGCGCATGCATGAAAGAGCTCCACGTTGTGGAACTGGTGCTCCCATCGCTGCATGTGCACAAGTGATTCCTTTAACATGAATATATGAAAGAAATGGAATCTCAGGTGCAAAACATTGCTCTCGGCATGTAAGTTCAATCGTATGCATTCTCGGGTCTTCATCATTTTCCAGTCGAAAATGTATCGTCTGACCATTTGCTTCTACCCAATAGCTTCCTGGCTGTTCTGTCATCTGACGATAAAGTGCTACCTGTACAAGTGGTTTTCCATCACAAAATACCATGCCTCTTCGATTTAAATATGGTGTCATATCTGTTTTATCATACTCAATAAATAACCTGTCATGCAAAATATTAACTGCGCAAAACGGATTATATCCTTTAAATTGCTCTGGGTTTAAATGATGACACCAAATTATCGGATTTTTTTCCTCACCTTCTATTTCTCCCATTATCCAGCCCGTACTTTTTTCAAACTCAGTCACTTCTTCCGAAGCTTTTATAACAACATCTCCATCCCCTGCAGCTTCATATAAAACCATTTTTTCTGGTCCCTCTCCTCCAGCCTGAGGACGAACACATTCGCGATAAGTACCCTGATGAATAACAACCTTTGTACCTGCCACAGCACGCCTTGCAGCCTCTGAAATTGTTTTTAGTGGTGCCTCACTGCTTCCATCATTATTGTCTGCACTCATCTTATGCGCTGGATTTACATGAATCACCGTATCATAACTACACGGCATTTCCCAGCTGACAAATTCACTTCCATCTGGAAGTACTGACATAATATCTTTTTTCATTTTTTTCTCCTTTTTGATATTTTGTACTTGATTTATTGTAAGAAAAACGTTAAACTATAGCATATAGTACTACTATTTTTATCATTTTAGAATGTATTATTTTATACTTTTGTTGTATTACTATGTAACTATGTTACTGTTTATATAGACTGTAACACAAATATATAAGGAGGTTTTATCATGAGTCAACTTACTATTTCAACGCAGGAAAAACGTTTTCCTGTTGCTCCAGATCTATACGGCTTATTTTTTGAAGATATCAGCCATGCTGGTGACGGCGGCTTGTATCCAGAGATGCTTCGTAATCGTTCCTTTGAGGATTCTCTGCTTCCCGATGGCTGTATCACAAACGATAATGGCAAAACATTTACTTCTCCAACAGGATGGATTGATGAGTTCAACAATGGCGAGGGAATGAATGACTGGATCGCATCACAAAAAATTGCACCAACCACAATTCCTGCCTGGTATTCCGAAAATGCAAACATGCAGCTTAATAAAGATAATACACTCAATGATAATCGGCGCGTTTCTCTTCAAGTTGATTTTGAGGAAAATGGCAAAATCTATAACATCGGATATAATGGCATTAATCAAGAAAAAGGAGATACATATAATTTCTATCTGTTTGCAAAATCAGAACAAACACTGCATCTGACGGTATCCATTCAAATAAATAATCAAACATCCTGCAGCAGCGATATCATCATAAACGATGCTAATTGGAAACGCTATGATGCACAATTTCTGGCCACTGAAACAGCAAGAAATGCTACTTTTTCCATTCAATGTCAGGAAAAAGGAACCCTTTACCTTGGCTTTTGTTCTCTTATGCCTGCAGAAACATTTCACGGTCACGGACTTCGCAAGGATCTTGCAGAAAAGCTTGAACAAATGCATCCTTCATTCTTGCGTTTTCCAGGCGGCTGCATCGTAGAAGGCTTTACACTTGAAACAGCTATGTTTTTCTGTAATACTGTCGGTCCCGTTTGGGAACGTCCAAGCCACTGGCTTCTTTGGCACTATCGAACTACAAATGGTCTGGGATTCCATGAGTATCTGCAGTTATGTGAGGATTTAAAGCTTTCTGCTCTTTATGTGTGCAACTGTGGTATGACTTGTCAGGGACGCGGTCCTTATTATTTCAACGAAGCTCAAATGCAGTTTGCTATCAACGATACCTTAAATGCCTTAGAATATGCACTTGGTTCAAGTCAAACACATTGGGGCAGTCTGCGTGCAAAAATGGGTCATCCAGAACCGTTTTCCCTTAAATATCTAGAGATTGGCAATGAAAATAGTGGTACTGAATATGAGGCTTGCTTTAATCGCATTCGAGAAGCTGTGCTTGAACGCTATCCTCAGATCATTATTGTCTCCAACACAAGAAGCGAAACAATAAAAACAGATATTGTAGATGATCATTATTACAATATGCCTGAATTTTTTGCAGAAAATATTGATATTTATGATGACTACAGCCGCAAGAATCCCAACATTTTTGTCGGTGAATTTGCAGTAAACCAAACTTATGAGGGACAGCTGCGCGCTGCAATCTCAGAAGCTATGTTTATGGTTGGTTTTGAACGAAATCAGGATGTTGTAAAGCTTTGTTCTTATGCTCCACTATTTTCTCACGTTCATTACCAATCCTGGTATCCAAATCTCATAATGTTTGATAATAGCAGAAGCTATGTTATTCCAAGCTACTATTGTTTCAAACTATTTGGTGCGAATCGCGGTGACATGGTAGTTTCCTCCAAAGAATCCTGCGAAAAAATTTATCTATCCCTGCATGGTCTTCCTGTCATCAACGGTGATTGTGGATTAACCTGGAAAAATGCTGTTTTCAATAGTATACCTGTTTTTCCAACAAAAAGCCTGCATGGAAAAGCCATACAGGACAATGATTCATATGTTTTACAGGAAAATGATGCCGATGAATTTACTAATCAGTCAATTCGAAGTCAAATTTTACCTGGCATTGCTCTAGGTAATGATGTAGAAAGCCGCGAAGGCAGCTTTACTGTTCAAATTTTGGCTGAAAAAGGAAAACGAATCGGTGTTGGTATGTTGTGTTCACCAAAGCCATTCAGCTATTATGACCGAACTGATCCGAATCCAAAGGATCCATGGATGCTTTTTAATCTAGAGCCTCTGCGCTGGATTGTTGAAGGCAATACTGCTGCTCTCTATCGCGGCGGCATTTCCCTTACGCAATATTCAGAGCCAAAACAAATTTCACTTCGTTATGGAGAATATAATGAATTTCACTATGAGCTTACAAAAACTGCAGTCAGTCTATATCTAAATGGTAAACTTATCGATACTGTTGAACTGCCGCATTATCAATCTATGTGTTCTGTCACGACTGATACTGACGATAGTGTAATAATAAAAATTGTCAACTTCTCCGAGACAGATGATCCAGTCTGCATTTCAATAGATTGTGATGTAAAATCAGAGTATGAGGTTTCGCAGCTCACTGGAAAAGCTGATTTTGAAAACTCCCTTGACAATCCAGACCAAGTTCATGATACAACAACAGTGTTAACTGGTGCTGGCAGATGTTTTACATTTACTGCCCCAGGTCTTTCCGTCAATGTATTAAAATTAAAGAAAAAATAAGCAATGCTTATCTCCGATTATTATACTCATAAGTTACTTTCTTATGAGTATAATAAATCGAATAGTCTGCAAATCTAAGTGTTTTTTTACTTCCAAACCACAGGAACAGTAAATGAGCCACCGCACCTGTCACTATGGTCTTTCAATATTTTTCTCTACTATTAAATTTTGACAGATCATATTATCATACCACAAAGTCAATATATTTGAATTTAATCTTTGCATTTTCCTGATTTTCCTCGATGCTGTATATATATTTGTCTCTAAATATTTCTGTGGTATTAAAGAGAGATCTATATTTTGTGCTGCTAACAATACATTATCATTTTTATCCATTATATCATTTTTGTATTGCTCATACAACTTTGGACATTCTGCCTCCAACAATGCTGGAATTGTTGGATATACAACTTTATTAATTATATCAGAAGCCCAATAACCAGTTATTGTCATATCTAAAGGATTTACATACACATGATTAAAAAAGTCAATATCAACTATTGCCCCATGAATATTACCTGATCCCCCAATTCTTCTGATTGCTTCCGATATTCGTTTTTGAAATTGTGTAAATTTATCAAGAGGCGACATTACCGCTTCAATCATAATTTCCATATTTTCATAATAATATTGAATATCTTTTCGTTCTAGCTGTTTTAATGTAAACGCTCAATAGTGGATGCGTAGACAGTGGTCTCATTTTTTGAGATAATAGCCTCGACAAATGATAATGCTCTAAAAAGTTCAGTCTAAAAAGTTTAGGCTAAACTTTTTAGAGCAATTGGAGGCTATCTATGAAATCTCAAACATCTTTAGCGGCTCGCAACTGCCGCTTACAAGAATGGAGCAAAATGGTTCATTCCTGTAATAACCGTCCGATTGGAATGTCAGTAGATGAATGGTGTCGGGAAAATTCCATTACCACAGCCAACTACTATTATCGCATGACTCAGGTACGAAAGGCCTGTTTGGATTCACTGTCAGATGAAGCGGTGAACCAAGAAGTTGTTCCAGTTCCAATGAATCTAGTTGCTCCAGCAGAAGAACCTTGTATAAAGAAGTTATTACCAGAGTCCGTTAAAGGTTCTTCTTTGGAATTCGATTTTCATGGCGCAACTCTTCGAGTTACCGATCAGACATCTGATGCACTCTTGGCGAAAGTGCTTGGGGTACTTGCCCATGTTGAATGATGCTGTCTGCTTTAAACAGGTATACATTGTGACCGGCTATACCGATCTTCGATCCGGAATTGATCGTTTGGCTGCCCTCATTACTTCGAAAACAGGAGACAATCCTTTCGTACCGGATACTCTTTACCTTTTTTGCGGTCGCAAAACAGATCGCATTAAAGGATTGACCTGGGAGCGAGATGGATTTTTACTCCTGTACAAACGATTAGAGAAAGGGCGATTTCAATGGCCGAGAAACGAATCTGCGGTGCAATCACTTACTGAGCAACAGTTCCGGTGGCTAATGGAGGGTCTAACCATTACCCCTAAACATACTGTGCAAGAGATTACACCGCCACAGTATCCGGCATAGTTCTTGTGCAATACGTAGAAATTTTTGTAGTTCATTTCCGATCAGAAACTTAGCAAGTTTTCATTTCTTCTACCACAAAAAACGAGCGTGAAAAGCATACAAGGTTCCTTCTATAAAGCTGCATTTCATTTTTGTCATTTCAAAAGCCATGCGTTCTTTAGATGGAATTCAGCCCTGTATCCTCTTAAAACCATAGGCATTATGACGAACTCAAAACGAAACGAGATTCGCAAAAATCGCCCATTTATGATATAATGAGTCCATGAAGAGGAGGTTCATTATGGCGAAGACTTATACAGAAGAACAACTGAATACGTTTGATAAAGCGACATTGATTCAGCTTTTGCTGATGCAACAGTCACAGCTTCAGGAAATCGATAAAAAGCTACAGCTTCTGTTAGAGCAAGCCGCTGTACTGAAAAACAATCGTTTTGGTAAGAAATCAGAAAAACTGGGGATTGAGAATCAGATCAGCTTCATGGAAGTCGATGGTGACATCGTTTTCTTTAATGAGGCAGAAGCAGTAAATGCCCTCGTGCCGGAAGATGAAGAAAAGCCAACTAAGCCAAAGAATGCAAAGATAAAAGGCAAACGAACAGCTGACATCAAAGACCTTCCGGTTATTCCTGTCGATCATAGGATGACGGAAAGTGAACTGATTACGGAGTTTGGAGAGGATGGCTGGTATCAACTGGAAGATGAAATCTATCGTCGATACCGCTTCACCCCGATGAAGATTGAAATTGAAGAACACCATGTAGGTGTCTACAAATCCAAGAAAGACAATCATTTCAAAAAGGCAGAGCATCCGGCGTATCTCTTAAGAAACAGTTTAGTGTCGCCTACGTTATTGTCAGGCATCTGGAATGCAAAGTATGTAAATGCAGTTCCGCTATACCGTCAGGAACAGGAATTCCAGAGAATGGGAGTCTCCATTGACCGTGGTGAAATGGCGCATTGGACGATTTTGTGTGCGGAACGATATCTGTCTGTTTTCTATGATTACTTACATGAGAAGATGTATGACTATCATGTGCTTCAGGCAGATGAGACTCCGGTGCTCGTCTCAAAAGAAAATCGAACATCGGGAAGCAGGCATTACATGTGGGTATATCGTACCGGTAAGATGTATCAGGACAAACCAATCGTGCTGTATGAATATCAACCCTCTCGAAATGCAGATCATCCAAGAGTATTCCTAAAGGACTTTCAGGGAATCTGTGTGACAGACGGATACCAGGTTTATCATACACTGGAAAAAGAAAGGGAAGACTTACGGATTGCCGGTTGCTGGGCACATGCAAGACGGCGCTTTGATGAAGCGTTGCAGGCATTACCAAAAGATCAACAGAAAGATACGATTGCGTATTTAGCACTCAAGCAAATCCAAGCGATTTATCGCGAGGAAAACAAGCTTGAAGGGATGAGTGCGCAGGAACGTTTAAAAAACCGGCAACTAACAGTAAAGCCATTGGTAGATGCTTATTTTATATGGGTAAAGAAGAATGTACTTGTGGTTGCAGCGAAAAGCAAAACTGCAAATGGACTTACCTACTCGATCAATCAGGAAACTTATTTAAAGACGTTTCTGGAAGATGGGGAAGTGCCAATGGATAACAATGCAGCAGAACAATCTATCCGACCATTCTGCATAGGAAAGAAGAACTGGGTTATGATTGATACGATAGCCGGAGCAGAGTCTAGTGCAATGATTTATAGCATAGCAGAAACTGCAAAAGCGAATCATCTGAAACCTTATAACTATTTTGAATATCTTCTAACAGAGATACCGAAACATCTGGATGATCGTGACAATCACTTTTGTGAAGATCTTCTTCCTTGGTCGGATAAGTTGCCTGCCGAATGTCGAAAATAAAATGAACTGTAAGCCGCTCTCAGGAGCGGCTATTTGAAGTGGGTATACCCACTATTGAGCGTTTACGTTTTAATGTTCCTCCATTTAAAATGGACAGTTCACCTATTTTTGATTTATGAATAAAACAATAATATCCCTTTTTCTTTAACATATAAAGAATATTTATTCTTCGTTGAAAATTCATATCAATATTTTTTCCTCGATAGAAATCATTATATTGCTGTGCTGTTATCTCATAAATCCCATCTTTATAATCAAAAAATATATCATACTCATTATTTATCAAAAAAGTTTTTAGATGTACACTTTCATTTTTATAACCAATTTGATTATCACAATAGACTCTCATAACCCCATCATCATAAAAATAATTTCTATGCGTATGTCCGCTTACATACACATATCCACTTTCATATTCCTGTTTACTACACCAATCAGTTTTCGGGGTGTGACTTAATATTACTACGCTTTTTGAGCGCAATAATGAACATAGCCTAAAATACATTTCTTCAAATTTTCTTGACTCTATAATTTCATATTCTCTACTTATAGTATTTCTGTATATACCACAAGTAGCATTAAATTTCTTATTATAACCAGCAAAACCTATTCCTCCATAGATTACATATCTTGCATTTCTCACCAAATTTCGTATATCTATATCCTGCATTTTACAAATTGTGTCATATTTAATTATTTTTATTTCATTTAAATCGTCACTAATAAACAAGTCATTTTGCAACAAATACATACCGTTGGCTTCTATCAGTGTACGATATTTTTCTTCTATTTCCAATAACGGCTGTCCAGAAAAGCCCCATAATTCATGATTACCCAACGTAAAAACAACCACTGTTTCCCTGCTTATTTCTTTTGATAAAATTGTTATAAACTGTTCAAATACCCAATATTCCGATGAAACATCTCCATCAATAAGTAATAGCCCATCCACCTCATTCGCTATATTACAAACTATTTTTTTAATAAGATAAATAACATCCCCTTTTGATATACAATTGGCCTGAACTATCTTATGCATTAAATGAATATCAGAAACATAATTCACTCTTAAAGATTTACCATTCAAAACGTTTCTCATTGAATTTCTAATCATTGGCATATTTCTATTTTCTTTTAAAGTAAGTACTGTAGTTTCTTCGTTTTTCAATGTTTCTGAAAAAGATTTAACCTGATTTTCATTAACACTAATAGGATTAAATTTCATTTCAAATTTTTTGTATATTCTACTTGGCAATATTGCATTACTTAAATCTACTCCATCGCAATTTACTAAATTATTCAACCCTTTACAAAATAGTAAATCTGCATCAGTTAAATCCCCTTTCAAAAAATATACAAAATCGAAAAAATATTTGAACTTGTAGGTGTGTTCATTAACTACTGCTCCATATTCATTTTTCCATTCTTGATAGACATAAAAAAATCCATCTTCATACTTCTTTTGAATATCACAATGTAAATTATTTTCTATACTAACTGGCAATTTTGTCGTTTCATCAATCAGATACTCACTTTTATCTATACGTAATCCATATGCTAATGATAAATCAGTATTTTTTAAATTATCCCCCCTGTAAGCAGAAAATTCTTCAAATGTTTCAAAATATCTTTTATTGATTACTGCATACCCACGAGTTTCTTCACAAAAAAAATGAGTTTTATTATCAAAATAGTAACGTGTACAAAATTTTATTTTTCCCTCTTTAATGTTTTCAACAAATTTAGCAAGTTCACGTTTGTGCTTATAAAATGTTGATTTTGTTCCGATAAAACTTGAACAATTATACGTATACGCATTCAATACATCATCTGGATCAAAAATCAAACACATTCCATATTTTATCCATACAGAAGGGTACGCCTCTGAAGAAATGTATTCCATGATTACCTCGAAACGATGTTTGTCATTTGTATCCTTAAAAATATAATTAAAAAAGAAAAAGCACTCATCAACCACATTATGTAATTTTGACATTCTGTAATTTTCTACAACTTCTTTTAGTTCTGTAATAGTCATACAATCATTAAATTTTTTAATCCAGTCACAACACTGTTTATGAACCATTTCAGCTTCTTCATATTGCAATTTTTCATTTTCAGAAATTATAGGATAGGTGTCTGTAACCACATCCGTGATCGTGTCAGTAATAAATGCCTTTATTTTTTTTATTTTAAAAACATCTAATGAATATTTTGATATAATTTCTGTTGAAAAATTATAAAAACGATAACAAGCATTTTGATAAATATCTCCATTCAAAAAACTATAATACTCATTAAACTCTTTGAAAAAAATCAGAATTTTTTTTCGCGAACATCACCTTCTGTACTTTGAAAAAACAGAATTTCATTAACAAAGAAATTATTTCCAATAACATCATATCCTCTTTCTTTAGTTACTCGCAATCCATTTTCTCTTTCCATTTGAATAATCCGAAGATTATTTTGATATTCTTGTGGTATTGTTAGTACTGAAATTTCATTTTTCTCAAGTTTCATTATTATATTTTCGATTATGGCATTTTGATTCTCATCCATTTTATTCCACCACCTTTTATCAGAGCGCTTTGCTTTTTAATAACACTACTATATCACGCTTTATTTCTTTTGTCATTAGATTCAATTTATTTTTCATACTGCTACCAGTAATTTTTTCCATATACTTTTCAAAATACACTTTCTATGAATCTGCCCTTCTCACGCAGCAATTTTTCGTCTGAAACGCAATTCCATACTTTAAAATTTTCTGCATTCCATCTTGCCTTAAACTTTGCGCATAATCTTTACCTCCAATCTGATTTAACGCATCTATGCATACACTTTCTAATAAACGGATATCCCCTTCTTTCTCGTCATCGTTTACATATTTTACTTCAATCACAATTCCAATGTTTAAATCTCCCACTTCGACTAAGATATCACTGAAGCCTTCTCCTGACTCACGATTTGAAGAAACATTCCAACTGCCTTTATAACTTAAAATTCCGAGCAAAATTCCATGATAGAAATTTTCCTTAATAGACTTACGCACAAAGGTATCTCGAATACTAATTGTTTTCTTCATATACGCTGTCAAAAGTATTTCGACTTTCTTTGCATTCCCAGCCACCAACGCCTGACAAAATTCCTCTGCCATCTCACCATCTTTTTTGACATCATCACGGAATAGGGTCAAAACTCGCTCTGTAATAATATTTCGTATTTCTCTGTTTGGAACTGCCAGACAAAAACGTCCATCACTCTCCTGGCCACGCTGCGTCAAATATCCTGTCATAAAAAGGGTGCTCCATAAATTATCCATTGATGAATACAAATCACTGTAAGTAACCATCTCATCAACTCGTTTCCGAACAATTTTTCCATTCACAAGCCATTCTAGCTCTGTCTTTGTAAGCATATCAGGCTCATTTACACTATCAATAAAATGATTGATTACATTATTTCCACTTGTATTCATCCAGTAATTTTCAGGTTTCGCATTTGGATTATTCAGATGATCATTGCAATAATTCACTACATCCCATGGACAGTATACATCTGCATTTCCGAAACGATATCCATCATACCACTCCTTTACTTCTTCATATCTATTGCCCATTTCATAATAATGGAGCATTTCCTTTACCTCTTTATCTGTAAAGCCAAACGTCTCATCAAACTCTGTATTTGTAATCGAATACACCTTAAAATTATTTAATCCTGTGAAAATGCTCTCTTTTGCAATGCGCAAACATCCCGTCAATACAGCAAAAGCAAGACTATTATTTGTTTTTAATACATTTCCAAACATATTTCGGATCAAAAGCACCATCTGATCATAATATCCATTTTCATGTGCCTTTGCCAAAGGCACATCATATTCATCAATTAGCACAACCACCTTTTTATTATAATGCTTTTCAAGAAAAATACTCAGCCATAAAAGACTTGAACTTAATGTTTTTTGTGTCATTGCTTCGTTTGTAAGTCCTTCAAAACGCTTTTTATCCATTATCGTTAGTCTGGAGCTTTCCATTAAAAACTGGAAACGAAATGCCGTCTGATTCACAATATCAACCAGTGCATCAAATGCGTCCTGATACGATGCTGCATCTACGCCCTTCAAGCTAATAGCAATTACTGGGTACTGTCCCATATGTTGCTCACACAACTCTGTATTTTTTGAAATATAAAGATCTTTAAAAAGTGTTGAATCAGCTTTTACCTCAAAAAAGCTTTCCAACATACTCATATTCAAAGATTTTCCAAAACGGCGCGGACGCGTAAATAAAGTAACTTCACTTCCATTCTCTAATACCTGTTCTATCAATGAAGTTTTATCTACATAATAATAATTACCGCTACGAACTTTTTTAAAATTATCAATTCCTGTTGGAAGCTTTAGCCTTTTCATAGAAACTCCTTTCTTGCTGACTTATTTTTTCTTATCGACAATTATCTTTTTATAGCATTATCATATCATACATTGACCAACTTGTCATTAAATTCGTCGTTCCAAAAAGAGCACCCTCTCGGATGCCCTTACCTATACTTCGTTATCAGTTCTTACAAAAATCGGGTTGGAAAGCCCACGGTTTTAACCGTGAGAGCATGTCAAAAGTATATTAAATCAGATGGCATACAATATCAAGTTCCTAATCATTTAAAGTTTCGAACCACCGAGACAGTAAATGAGCCACCGTCCCTGTCATTCTGGTCTACTATTTTCTTTCTGTACTTTGTTACAAAAATCAGATAAACCATTAATAGATTTTTATTGTGTCGTCTATGCTGATAAATATCCATAAAATCTCCTTTTAGGGCTTGAAATATATTGCTATATATATATTATAATATACATATTAGCACAAATATACCATGGAAAGGAGAAAGATGCAATGTCCGAAATTGTCAAAACAATGAAACTGCAGATTCATGTCAATGAAACAGAAGCAAAAAGCCTGGAAGAACTGACTGCCTGTTATGCACAGGCATGTACATTTATTTCAAAGTATGTATTTGATTATGGCGTTATTTTAAATTTTATGAAATTGCAGGAGACATTGTATCAGACAATTAGAGCCGAATTTGGACTAAAATCACAATTTACAATTTCTGCATTTAAGACAGTCACCGCCCGTTATAAAACAGTACAGGAACAGCTGTTTCAGAACCCGTATCGCTATGAAAATGAAAAAGGGGAAACACATTTCATCAGTCGGACACTGGAATGGCTTCAAAAGCCAATTGTGTTTCGTCGCCCTCAGGCTGATCTTGTAAGAGGCCGGGATTACAGTTTTGTGACAGCAGATGATGGTCAAAAGCTGCTTTCTTTGAATACACTGAAAAAGCGGATTAAAGTTACGTTTGATCTTCCAAAGAAATTTAAAGAATACTTTGATGGCACCTGGTCGTTTGGAAGTGGTAAGATTGTGTCTATGAATGGAAATTGGTATTTTCATATCCCGATGACAAAGAATGTATCTGAAGAATTTTCTATGGATCATGTAAAACATGTAGTAGGAATTGACAGAGGAATTCGTTTTATGATTACTTCCTATGATGAAAAAGGAAAAGTAACCTTTGTAAGCGGAAAAGAAAGAGATTCAAAAAAGGCGAGAACACTTTCAGCAGGTACGTTCAGAGCTACAGTCAAAGGGCACAAAATCAGCAAAACGTGCATTAAAGCGTATCTCAGGACGAGAGAACCGTTGGATGTCGGATGTAAATCATCAGATATCAAAGACACTCGTTACGAAATACAAAGCCAAAACACTGTTTGTACTGGAAGATCTGAAAGGAGTCAGCTTCAGCGATGACCTTCTCGGAAAACGCAGTGCAAAAGACAGACAGGAACTACGAACATGGACATTCTACCAGTTTGAACAGGATTTAACGTACAAGGCACAGGCAATAGGATCACAGGTTTTAAAAGTAAAACCGGATTATACTTCTCAGAGGTGTCCGAAATGTGGGCGAATTCAGAAAGGAAATCGTCATCATGACATTCATGAGTATATCTGTGACTGCTGTGGATATCGTTCGAATGATGATCGTGTAGGAGCAATGAATATCCAGATACTCGGAACGATGTATGTGTCTGGTGACGGCAATCCGCGATTTGGAGTAAGAAAAGTGAACTAAACATATTTCTGCCGGATACATTCTGGCAGAAGAAAAAAGCGGGCGTTGTCAATCGCCCGGTGATGTATCCGCAATCTCATGTACCTGAGAACGCGAGCAAAAGCGCAGTCTGGGAGCATCCATTGGATGACGCAAGGACCAGATGGGCGAGATACAAACTTCTGATGTGACCCTGCGTCATATCATACCTATCGGGTAACGGAGCCCTTAGCAAGCCCCGATCCCTTTAGGGTCGGGAGTAGTTGACTCAGCACCTGCACAACCTTCTTTATGTTTTCCATATTGACGGAAGAGTAATTCATTACATAAGTATTCTCATACGGATTCTCCTGTCCGTTTTGTTCATGCTTTTCTGTGTTCTTTATATAGTAGCACGACAGCGGATCTAGCTTTACTCCGCCTGCCTTTGCCTTTTCGACAATCTCTGCCTCTGTGCAGTCCGACTGGATATGCATAAGAAAATGCACTCCTGCTTCTTCCTCTTGTATCGTGATATATTTTCCGATTGAACCGTTTTTTAGCTCTTTTAGGATCGCATCTCGCTTGTTCTGATAATAATTTCTCAGTCTATTTATATGCTTTTCAAAACTTCCATTTTCCATAAATTGTGCCAGTGTGTACTGCTCGAAATTGGATACGGTACATGAATAAAAGGATAGTTCACTATAAAAACGCTTTGCCAAATCCTCAGGCAGCACCATATAGCTGATGCGCACCGTGGATGCAAGTGTTTTTGTAAAGGTGTTCATATAGATAACCTTTCCTGAAACATCAATGCTTTGCAATGTCGGAAATGGCTTTCCGCTTAATCGAAGCTCACTGTCATAATCATCTTCTATTATATAATGCTGCTTTTTTTTCGCAGCCCAGCCGAGTAGCTCATAGCGGCGGCTGACTGGCATTACTATTCCTGTTGGAAAATGATGTGACGGTGATGTATGAATAATATCAATCTTTTTTTCTTCTAACTCATGGATAGAAACACCATTTTCATCAAGATCAACATGGCAATAAGATACATCCATGCTCTTACAAATTTTTCCAATCTTATGATAGCCAGGGTTTTCTACACCGTAGATAAGATCCTTTCCAAGAAGCTGAATCAAAAGGCCGTAGAGGTATTCTGTCCCGGCACCAATGATAATCTGATGCGGTGCGACTTTCATACCTCGAAAATCCCCTAAATAGCGGGCGATTGCATTACGAAGAGGCAGGATGCCGCCGCAAGGCGGGTTGATCATCAATTGAATACGGTTATCGTTTAACACACTTCGCACAGTCTTCGTCCAGATAGTAAATGGAAAAATTTCACTGTCGGTCTGATTGCTGGAAAAATCGGCAAAGTAAGGGGAACAGGCAATACTAGCAGAGTCATCAAACAAATTTGCATCTGCACTTGTTTTCGCGCTTGTATTTGGATTTGCCACCATATCAATATCTGACACATAAAAGCCACGTTTTGGCATCGAATAAATATAACCTTCATCTGAAAGCTGACCGTAGGCATTCTCCACGGTAATCACACTTATACCCAGATTTTTCGCGAAACTGCGTTTTGATGGCAGTTTCTCACCAGCGCACAATTTCCCTTGTAAAATGTCGTTTTTGATGCATTTATATAGTGATTCATAAAGTGAATCTGACCCTGTCGCGGTTAAATTATATGTCAACATCTGATCTTTTTTCTCCAATCTGACCTTACTGAATATATTTATTTTGGGGATTTTCTTATGTCCACTTTGTCAGTATAATGCAAGGCAAAGCAAAAGTAAAGCTTTGGAAAAGGAGAATATCACTATGGATACAACAAATACTTCCGTTACTGCAACTGAACGTTATAAATTAAATAAGGAGCTGGCCCAGATGCTAAAGGGCGGCGTTATTATGGATGTTACGACACCGGAACAGGCACGCATTGCGGAGGCTGCTGGTGCTTGTGCTGTTATGGCACTTGAGCGTATCCCGGCTGATATCCGCGCAGCTGGCGGTGTTTCCCGTATGAGCGACCCGAAAATGATTCGCGGCATTCAGGAAGCTGTTTCCATCCCTGTTATGGCTAAATGCCGTATCGGTCATTTTGTTGAGGCGCAGGTACTTGAGGCAATTGACATCGACTACATTGATGAGAGTGAGGTTCTTTCACCGGCTGATGATGTATACCATATAAATAAGAGAAATTTCCGTGTTCCGTTTGTCTGCGGTGCTAAGGATTTGGGCGAGGCACTTCGCCGCATCAACGAGGGCGCTTCTATGATTCGTACTAAGGGTGAACCTGGAACTGGCGATATCGTACAGGCTGTTCGTCATATGAGAAAGATGAACAGCGAAATCCAAAAGCTGACATCTATGCGTGAGGATGAACTGTTTGAAGCTGCAAAGATGCTGCAGGTTCCGTATGATCTTATTTTATATGTTCATAATAATGGCCGTCTTCCTGTTGTAAACTTTGCTGCAGGCGGTGTGGCTACTCCTGCTGATGCAGCACTTATGATGCAGCTTGGCGCTGAGGGTGTATTTGTCGGCTCTGGTATCTTTAAGTCTGGCAATCCGGCAAAGCGTGCCGCCGCAATCGTAAAGGCTGTCACCAATTATACAGATGCAAAGATGATCGCTGAGCTTTCCGCTGATTTAGGTGAGGCTATGGTCGGAATCAATGAACAGGAAATCGCACTTTTAATGGCAGAAAGAGGTAAATAATGACAATTGCAGTTCTCGCTCTGCAGGGTGCCTTTGCAGAGCATGAAAAGATGATTCGCTCTCTCGGCGCAGACTGCATAGAACTGCGTCAGGCAGAGGATTTAAAAAAACATTATGACGGGTTGATTCTTCCGGGCGGCGAGAGCACCGTTCAGGGAAAGCTCCTTCGTGAGCTTGGCATGTTTGACACAATAAAAAAGCAGATCGAGGGCGGTCTTCCAGTCCTTGCAACCTGCGCAGGAATGATTCTTTTAGCCTCTGCTATTTATGGACAAATTGCTGGGCAGCCAGATTCATATTTTGGCACACTGCCTGTCCGCGTCAGAAGAAATGCTTACGGAAGACAATTAGCAAGTTTTCATGCAAAAGCAGATGTCGCAGGCATAGGTGCTGTCCCAATGACCTTTATCCGCGCACCATACGTTGTAGAAATGGATAAGGATGCACTTGCTTCTGGTAATGGTCAAATCCTTGCCGTTGTGAATAACCGTATCGTGGGAGTACGCTACAAGAATCAGTTTGCATTTGCATTTCATCCGGAATTGGATCCAGACACACGCATTCATCAGGCGTTTCTTGACTGCGTTAAAGATTCTATTGATTTAGCTTGAACAACCCCGCCCGACGGGTCGGACGAGGATTCCATTGCAACCGTCAGGATTTCTCACATCGGCCTGTTTTTGGAATCGCGATTTAGTCCAGCGTTACGCTTTTCCTGGCTTCTCAGACATCTTTCGGTGCTTCGCAAGACAGGAACATGATTGCTCCAGTGCCGTC
>OLPC01000371.1_pt1 | contig 45403 bp, 41 predicted proteins | sample 1672341 | NCBI WGS metagenome assembly OLPC01 (sample SAMEA3136673, study PRJEB25190) | human gut metagenome | reverse complement strand
CGCTATATAATATCGCAGTCCACCAAAGTAGAGACGCAAAATCTTGCGTCTCCCGTGCAACAAACACACCCACCGTCAGCACATTATGGTTATCCCTCCTTGTACTTACCTCCTCGTGAGACGCAAAATCTTGCGTCTCTACAAGGCTACGCCACCATTATTCCATCCCAATTCCCGCTATATAATATCGCAGTCCACCAAAGTAGAGACGCAAAATCTTGCGTCTCCCGAGCAACAAACACACCCGTCGTCAGCACATTATCGCTGTCCCTCTTTGCACTTACTCCCTCGTGAGACGCAAAATTTTGCGTCTCTACAGGGCTGTCGCCATTGAGGGGATGGTGTGGGGAACTGCTGTGCGGGAACCGTTTGTGAACTTGGCATCGTGCTTTCGTTATAGCTACCTCACGTATTAACGGTTCGTCCAAACCCTTCTGCCGAAAACGGTGCGGCGTAACTGTGACGGCATCGCAGCATAAATGCATAAACATACATAACGTATTGTCGTGAGATGAATAAATATTCACGCCAACTCCAAATAGGGCGCGTATTTGTCCGCTGTGCCTCCTCCGGGCTCAAATACGCGATTCTCGCGGACTTTACGCAATGCATTGTCACACAATGCCTTACGCTTTTCTGCCGTTTGTTATCGCCTTTCCTGCGCTGCCGAACAGGCTTTTTCGCCTTGCGGAAAAGCCCGTTTCGTGTCGCGATATGGTACGTCCGGCACCGCCATACGGGCAATCTGGCAGTGCGTAAAAGCCTTTTTCGTCCTCCGTCATCACATTTTTCCCCGCCCGTCAGCCCTAAAACGCCTCCCCGGCACCCATTTTCCTGCTCTATACCCCCACATCCTCCGTCCCGTCCGTTCCTCTTTCCCCATTTCCCGTTGTCAATATTTTTTACTCCTTAAAACGCATAAATATGCATTCCTTCACCTCCTCACTCTCTCACCTCCTCACTCTCTCACCTCCTCACTTTTCCCTTTTTACCTCTTTAATTTTTACCCTTTTACTTTTAAAAATCTTATTTTCCCTTTACCGTTTTACCTTTTTACTCTTTTAATTTTTATATTTTCCCCTTCCTGTTCTTTCTCTCTTATTGTTAAAAATTACCTTTCCAGTGTTATTTTTATCCCTATTTATTTGTCTTGTTTTCATAAAAGTATTAACTTTGCAGAGGTTTAGTTGAAATACGGCACGTTCCTCCCGATATGGAGGTACTACTATATTTTTGAATGTATTACTGAATATAACAAGTACAACATTAAAAAAACAGATTACGGAAAGAAGGCATAAATCTTAAAATCAAGCTATTTTCTTTTACTCTACAGCGCAGGCCGCAAACATATCCGGCTGCATACAGGCACACACATGGTGATGGTTAAGGTGTGCATCACTTTGAACAAGTGAGATTATAATATATAAATTAACGCATGATGAAAAAAAAAGTATTTAATTCCGCATTGCGAAATTGTGCAAGTTGAAAGTGAAAACTTGCTGGCTGAATCGTGGACTCCCGATGGCGGTGAGTCCTCATTAGACATTGTAGATGGCAATCCAGATGGTGACAACGACCAGTGGACGCCTGGTTCTCAGAACGCTAAGGGATATAATGTTTGGGAATAAAGTGTGTAAAAAAAGAGAAAAACTAAATTTGAGAAGAAAATGATGAAGAAGTTTACATTATTTTTTGCCACTGCCGCTACAATGTTATTCGGTAGTGTTACGTCTGCTTCTGCACAACAGACTGAAGAAGATATAGACTGGATAAATTATGCTGAGGATGTAAATACAGCAATAAATTCTTATGGAGAGGGCAAGTCTGACATCGACGGAATCTATTTGTGTAATTGGAATCCAACCACAGGCACATACACGTTTGTTACAGCCGGTGGTGAGTATGGAACGCAAGCCATTGTTACAAGATGTATGTTAAGTCTTCTAATGGTAGTTACCAATTTGAAGGCTCACTTTACAATCCTTATTTCGGTTCTTTATTAGGTGCGGAGCTGAAAGAAGGGGGCTGTACAGAGAGAGTGTTCCTTGACAGAAATACGAGCTATGGTTCATGGAGGCTAACTGCTGGTGACGTTAATGGGAAAACGTATTATACCATAACCAACGCGGAGGCTCCCAATAATGCAAACACACTTTCTGTTGACAGTAAAAATAATACATTACAAATGGTCGCTTCAAGCTCTAATAATACGAATGTAAACCGTTGGTTGCTTGTCCCGCGTGATGCATTTCGCAGGGCAATACTCGGTGTTACACACCAGACAAATCTTGAAGTGAGCGGTCTTTTCTTGAATACACGTTTCGTGCGGTATATGGACAGGGACGCTTCTTGGAAGTGGTATAGTAGAGATAATTATACCCAAGAGATACCAGAGGATGGAAGTCTTGGTGTACCAGGATATGAAGCATACCGTTCAATGAAACCTGGCGCAGAATGCATTAAAGCTGATGGAAAAGGAAATAATTCCAGTTATGGTGACCATACTCTTGATTATGCAAAGGAATACGGTAATTTCTGTGCGGCAGAGATGAAGCAACCTATTATCATGCGTCAGTCGTATGATAATGTTCCGGCTGGAACATATACAATCACTGCTCAGGCTTTTGTGTCCAATGATGATAATAACATCACCAACCAAAGAAATATAGCCTATCTTTTTGCTTCTAATGGACAGGCAGGTGGTACACCGGACGGCGCGCTTATCCCAATACTTGATGAAACGGATCAGACTAATTTCACTGATAACTACTACAAAAAACATCAGCGGATGGCTTACACCATTAAACGCGAGGATTACTTCCGTGCAAATGTTGCTGCTGCTGATTTCCTTGGTACCGGTGGTAAGCCTGCCAATCATGACGCTTCCATTTATAATCCTAACATGACATACAAACTTATCCAAATATCAATAAACGTACCTGCAACAAATCCTGATGGAACTGGTACTCTCATGATTGGTGTCGCTAAAAATGAGAGAGTTGGAACTTTGTATGTGGACAATATCCGTGTTTATTATTCAGGTACAAGTGAGTTCGGTATCAACGCATATGGTACAAGTAATGTTGCTTTGAGTAATGATAATCCAACAGGTATTGATGAGTTCCAGTACGGGTACGCTCGCGCGTTCAATCTCGCACGTGATTTCGGTGTAGATACAAACAGTGACGGAAAAATAGACAATCCCCAGTGGGAAGCTCTTGTCCTTCCGGTTAACCTTACAGCAACACAAGTGAAGTCGGCTTTCGGTGATGAGGTGAAGTTGAGCAAACTTGAAGGACTGGCGAATAATGGAAATCAGATTCGTTTCGTACCTGAATATTTGGATGGTGATCCTAATAAAGTTGTGTTGAAAGCAGGAGAGTGCTATGTTATCAAGGTGAAAAACGCACCGGATGTGGCAAGAGAGGATCCATATACTTTTGATGTCACAAGCAACGAACTTGGTCAAAATCGCAAGATTGAGGTAACTTATACGGGTCCGATATATCAGATTAATGGTGTGACACGCGAATACACATTGACTGAACTTCTCAATAAAAATGGTACGGATTACAGTCTCGGAAAGGTGACAAAGAGTTATGGTACAAATGACGGTACGCTTGATTACGAGGGATTTTTCTGTTGGTCAAAGAACGTTACAAAAGCAGGAGACTACGTAGTGTCAAGAGGCAAGATGTACCACCTTACAAGTAGATGGGAGAATCTCACAGGAACAATGTGGCTCTTGCGTGATAGAACAAACAACAATGCGCTGAGCTTCGACTTCGGTGACGGACAGACAACCGACATAAACAACATTGTGACAGAGACAGCACCGGAGAGTGCGACAGCAAACGGAGTATACAACCTCAACGGACAGAAGGTTGCTGAAGGCACATCACTTAATGGACTTGCAAAGGGCATCTATATTGTAAATGGTAGAAAACATGTTGTTCGATAATTTTTCAATGACATATATACTGCCATAACGTAGTAATCATATAAAGCCAGGCGTTCCAGATATGGATACGCTTGGCTTTTTTGCATTATTAAAGACGGCATTCATAGTGCCGCACTATAAACAATCATTAACACAACAAAATACGCATTTTATGAAAAAAGAACATTACACAAGACCTGAAGCTGTCGTTGTGGGTATGGAGACTGAGAGTGATATCTTGCAGGGAAGTCACGAAGAGGAATCCGATATGACTCTAAGTATGGAGAACGGACTTGGAGGAGAAGGAGTGACGCATGAGAACCCGACGGAGATATTGGGTAAAGAGAACAACATTGATGTTTGGGACACCAAATGGTGACACGCAATCAGACTTGACTACAACGACAACACAGAAAGCAATGAAAACAACAGCAACAATTTTTTTCATCCTTATGACCGCTTCTGCCGTACACGCTCAGTCGTCGCCGCAGACTCCGGAGGATGGACAAACATATTATATCTACAACACAGGACGCAATGCATGGCTCACTGCCATGCCCGATGGCTCAGTGAAACTTGGTGGCTCCGGAACAGCCGTGACTCTGACCTCTACGGGTGATGTTGCAGGAACGTTCTATATGACCGTTCCTCAGGGACGCATAACAGCGTCAACTCATGACGGACTTAGTTCCGATGGCTCTGGACAGTATGACCGATGGCTCATCAGACCAAGTGAAGACGGCAATGTGGAGGACGCATGCCGCGTGGCTTATCTTAACAGGGAAAGCAATGCATTCACCTATATTTATGGTGGTGAGAATGGTGAGGTGACGCAGGATACATATATGCCGGATGCGTTGTATGCTGACGGAGGATGGAAACTTGTGGCAGAGAGCGGATATGAGGAAAACACGGTGATGTTTGATGAGAACGCGACTGAGTACAACGAGCCTTATGATTCTGAGGGCGGTGTTAAGGTGCGGCTGCGGCGCACTCTGTCTTCCGGAGGATGGAATACGCTGTGTCTGCCATTCGACATGAACTCCGCGCAGGTACGGTCTGTATTCGGTGAGGGCACACTTATTGCCGCATTCACAAGCTGTGATGGTACAACGATGCACTTTACATACGCAGATTGTATAACGGCTGGTAAGCCTTATCTCATCAATCCGAAGAACTCCACCCCGGAAAGTGGTTTTTATGAGATAGACGGAGTGACCTCATTTGCACAGAAACCGCTCGATGTAGAGCATGATGGGGTATTTATGCGCGGTTGCTTCAACAAGATGGAAGTCCCTGCTGACGCTTTCGTCATAGGCACAGGACACAAGGTATATCAGCTCGTCTCTCCGATGGAGTCAAAGGGTTTCCGCTGTTATATTACCGATGGTACGGCAGGCTCAAAGCTCAACGCATGGGCAATAGACGATGGAACAACAGGCATCGAGGGTACTCTAACCTCTGATGGCGAGCCGGGAGATGTATTCACAATCGACGGAAAGAGTACTGGAAAGAACTCTGACGATACTGACGGTATGACACCTGGAGTGTATGTGACAGATGGAAAGAAAGTCGTAATAAAATAAAATGTAGGACAATGAAAATTACAACACATAATAATATAATAATAGCGGTTATCTCCGCGCTGCTATGGCTTGCGGCAACGACAAACTCTACGGCACAGACAAAAGAGGTGTTGTGGGAAAGTTTTGCACCCAATGGCAGTCAGTTCTCAAAGACATTAGGTGAAATAGACCTTGGTACGCAGACATTACGGGCGGAAATAGACCTCTCCTCATGTCAGAGTTTCAACGAGAATGAGAACATCCTCTCCATCGGCGGCGATATCAGCGTGTGGTATGGCAGCCACAACATACACCTTTATTATACTCCGTCGAGCCGCCGGTTGCAGCTCAACTGGGTGAACATGCAGCAGACGAGCGTGCGGAGCGAATACACGCTGACCAGCACCGACCTCACCGTGGAGCTCGACAAGGAGGGTCTGCACATCAACGGCGAGCTCATGGCAAGCTATACTGCGGACGCCATGCGGGAGCTTTACGCCCTTGGCTCGCTCACTGTGGGAAGCCTTGAAGGCAACACCCGCAGCTGGGCTACATATAAAGAGGTGAGCGTGATCACTCCCGACGAGAGCGGAGAAGGCGGCGGGACGACCGGTGACGGAACGCCTGCGGTGGGCGAGAAGTACTATATCAGCGTGGCAGGCAACCCTAACAGCGTGTTTACGGTGAACTCCACGGCTAACGATACGCCCATCCTTGTGGAGTCTCTCGCCAACACCACCAACCAGCAGTGGCGTCTGGAGTATGAGGAGACAGCGTCAGAATACAGCTACAGACTCGTGAACGAATATTCAGGCAAGGCTCTCGACATGGCGTGCGACGGCGGAACGAAACCACCGTTGCAGTGGCAGGTGGAGAAGGGAAACGCCAACCAGCTGTTCAGCTTCGAGCCCCAGGACGACGGAAGCTATAAGATTTGCGTCAGCTTCAAGGGCGTTCCTTATTATCTTACGGTCACTGACGGTTCACCGGTGAGCACTACAAGTCAGGACAATGCGGTGTCGTATGTGTTCACAAAAGCCGAGGGCGGAAGCGAACCTCCCATACAGGAGGAGCGCATATTCAACGTTTCGTTCATCTCCGACCAGCAGAAGCTGGGCGACTATAAGGAAGATGCGCACGCCACATTCATTCCTTACGCCTCTACGGCGGACATGAACGCCGACCCGTTCTACAACACTCCGTGGCTCGCTCCGGAGAAGGCGATGACTCTCAACCTCAATGGCACGTGGAAGTTCCGCTTTGTTCCGGGCACGATTAGCGGTCCCGGATCAAGCGAGTTCTATGCCGCAGGCTTGGACGACTCCAATTGGGACACCATCACTGTGCCCCTTTCATGGGAGATGGCAGGCTTCGGCACACCGGTATATACCAACGTGGGCTATCCGTTCTACAACAATCCTCCCTTCGCCAGCGAAGGTAGGACGGACTATGGCGTTGAGGATCACAATGCCACAGGCTTCTACCGCCGTTCCTTCACCTTGCCCGAGGATTGGGGAGACAAGCGCGTCTTCCTCCACTTCGACGGTGTTTACAGTGCCGCGGCGGTATGGGTTAACGGACGGTATGTAGGCTACAGCGAGGGTGCTAACACCGACGCTGAGTTCGACATCACCGGTTTTGTCACCCAGGACGGTGAGAACCAGCTCTCCGTACGTGTCTACCGCTGGTGCGACGGTTCCTATCTTGAAGGACAGGACATGTGGCATCTGGCTGGAATACACCGTGACGTGTATCTCGTGGCGACTCCCAAGACATTCGTACGCGACCATTACATCACCGCGACAGACATGAACACCGCCGCCACACAGGCTACGCTGAACGTCGCTCTGGAGATTGACAACCGCGACGGAGAGGCTGCCGAGAAACAGATAGAGGTGCAGCTGCTCGATGCCGACGGCTTGGAGGTGGCACGCATGTCGCAGAACGTGAGCATGGCTGAGGGCGAGACGGAGAAGAGCATCACGCTCAGCAGCCGTCAGTTATCCGGTCTCACGCCGTGGAACGCTGAGAAACCGCATCTCTACACTGTGGTTGTGCGCCAGAGCAATGCCAACGGAGGCGAGGAGATGGTGTTCTCCACAAAATACGGATTCCGCAACATCGAGCAGAGAGGAACGCTTGTATACATCAACGGACAGCGCGTGTTCTTCAAGGGAGTGAACACTCAGGACACCCATCCGGAGAAGGGACGCGCCATTGACGTGCCGACAATGCTGAAGGACATAACGCTCATGAAGCAGTCGAACGTCAACACCGTGCGCACCAGCCACTACCCGCGCCAGCCCAAGATGTACGCCATGTTCGACTACTACGGGCTTTACTGTATGGACGAGGCTGACGTTGAGTGCCACAGCAATCAGGGACTTACAAGCGACACATCGTGGTCTTCGATGTTCGTCGACCGCAATGTGCGCATGGTGTTGCGCGACCGCAACCACCCGAGCGTCATATTCTGGTCCACCGGAAACGAGTGCGGCAACGGCAGCAACCTGCGCGACGCATATGAGGCGATAAAGAGACTGGACGACCGTATGGTGCATTATGAGGCGGGAAGTGCCACAAGCGGCTACTCCGATATGTTCTCAAACATGTATCCCACAGTATCGCAGGTGAGCGGCTATTCGAGCGGAAACAAAGGCATGCCTTACTTCATCTGCGAGTATGCACACGCCATGGGACAGGCTGTGGGCAACCTTCAGGAATACTGGGACGTGATAGAGAGCAGCACGGGAATCATCGGCGGATGCATCTGGGACTGGGTAGACACATCCATATACGACCCGCAGAAGCTGCTCGCAGGGCTGAAGCAGGACGACCGAGGCTTCCATTACTTCACGTCGGGATACGACTACAACAGTCCGAGCGGTATAGACTTCGGATTCCAGGGCAACTTCATGAACAACGGAATAATAACGACCGACCGTGCCCGCACGGCAAAGCTTGCCGAGGTGAAGAAGGTTTATCAGTATGCGGACTTCGAGAGTCTGGACGGAAAGACGCTCACAGTGAAGAACAAGTACAACTTCACCGACCTGAGCGAGTTCGACCTTACATACACCGTTCTGCATGACGGATGGCTCGTGGAGAACGGTTCCACACCGATGACTGCCGTCGCTCCGGGTCAGACAGAAACGGTAGAGGTGCCTTACACCACGGACTGCGACGCTGAAGGAGAGTACACCATAATGGTGGGACTGAGTCTTCGGGACGACGCTTCATGGGCTGACGCGGGCTACACTCCGGCAGAAGAGCAGTTCATACTTAAAGAACGCGCCGACAAACTGCCTGATGTCACCGGCGGAGGAAGCGTCACTTCGGGCAACAACACCGTAAGCGGAACGACCGCCGACGGCAAGACGTTCGAGATAAGATTCGGAAGTGGCGGACAGATGAGCTCATGGACATTCGACGGACAGCAGCTCATCGCGGCGGGACCCGACTTCAACTGCTTCCGCGACATAGACAACGACCGCAGCGGCGAACTGCAGTCCATGGCACTCAGTCAATGGACAAGCCACAGCATAACAAAGTCTTTTGGCAAGGACGGAGACAATGTCACCATGACACAGAGCGGCATCGGCACCATATGCAACTACACCATAGCCTATACGTTCTATCCTTCAGGCGTGGTGGATATGTGTGTTACGCTCACGCCTCAGTGCGCCGCACGCCGTCTGGGCATCGGTATGGAGTTCGCTGACGGCTTCGAGGGAGTGGAGTATTACGCCAAAGGACCGTGGTCAAACTATGTGGACAGGCAGACCGGCTCATATCTTGGACGCTACGCCACTACTGTAGACAACATGTTTGAGGAACTCACCCATCCGCAGACAATGGGCGACCATCAGGCTCTGCGCGACCTTACGCTAACCAATCCGCAGACCGGAACGACGCTCAAGGTGGAGACTATGGGCACCGTGGCGTTCTCTCTCTCACACTATGATGAGGCTCAGTGGGGCGATGCTGGCGACACAATGTGGAGCAATGTGCTCCATCCGTACGACCTGACCCGATACGGCAAAGTGTTCGCCCACTTCGACTACTGGCAGCGCGGACTCGGAAACAACAGCTGTCAGGGCGATGTCTGCCTGCCGGAATATGAGTGCCCCACAAGCGGAAGCTACACCTACACGCTGCGGTTCACTCCCGACACCGTGAACAAATGACATTCACCCGATACTTGTCCGGCAGCGGCTGGCAATTATTTTGGTTAAATAGTTTATTTCGGACCGCCCGTGCGCTTGATGCGTACGGGCGTTTTTACAATAAAACGTGCGGTTTTACGTTACATATAAAAACCTGTAACTGATATGAGAATCCATTACATCATCCGACCTTTGGCACTGTTCTGCATCATGCTTTACACCGTCAGTGCCGTCTCCAGTGACAAATACAGATGGACAGACGAACTCGTTCTGCTCCGCGCCATCGACCGTCTGCCCGAATATCGGGACGGTTGCCATGTCGAACAGTTCTCCAGCTACGACCGCACATGGGGCAACGACGACGGCTTTTCGGGCAAATACTCCTACCTGCGCAAGGAAAACGGAGGACTCGTAATAGCCGAGATGGAGGGCGCGGGAGTGATAAACCGCATATGGACACCCACTCCCAACGATAACATGCTCAGCTTCTACTTCGACGGGAAGAGCGAACCGGGACTGCGCATCCGTTTCTCCGACCTCTTCTCCGGCAAGGTTTTTCCATTCGTCAGTCCTCTGTGCGGCAACGAGGTGGGCGGCTTCTATTGCTATCTGCCCATCACCTACGCCCGGTCGTGTAAGATTGTGATGGAGGGCGAGGGCTTGCAGTTCATACAGATACAATACCGCCGCCTGCCCGGCATGAAGGTGGAGACCTACGACGGCACGTTCACCGATGCCGACAGAACGCTGCTCGACGAGGTGTGCCGCGCCTGGTCTGCCGCCCGTCCCGATGCCATGGCTTTCGCGCATGGGCGTTCCTCCGGAGCAGCGGTGAGCGAGAAGACCGTCACTCTCAGCCCCGGTGACGGGGAGGTGGTCTTCGAGAGCGGTTCGCCGGGACGCATCACGGGGATAGAGCTCGACGGCGGCAACGCCTTTGAGGGCAATGACAGGAACGTCATACTCACCGCCCGATGGGACAATGACAGTACCGATGCCATATGCGCGCCCGTCGCCGACTTCTTCGGCTACGCCTACGGACGCCCTGCCATGCGCGGGATGCTCATGGGACGGAGCGGATATACCAACTACTGTTACCTGCCGATGCCTTTCGACAAACGCGCCAGTATGAGGCTACTTTATCTCCGCGACGACAGCATACAGCAGCCGCCCATAACCGTAAAGGTGAGGATATACCACAACTCCACCGGTCGTGACGCCGCGAAAGAGGGCAGATTCTACTCCTCGTGGCGTCGCACACGCACACCGATAGGACAATATCACACATTCCTCAGCGCGAAAAGCCGTGGACACTACGTCGGCACCATACTCCTTGCGCGCGGTCTGCGCTCCGGCATGACTACCTTCTTCGAGGGCGACGACAGTACGTTTGTCGACGGAAAGCCGCGCATGCACGGCACAGGGTCTGAGGATTACTTCAACGGAGGGTGGTATGCGCTGCTCGACCGTTGGGACCGCGGGCACAGCATGCCGCTTCACGGATGTCTCGACTATTCGCTTCAGATGTCGCGCACCGGCGGTTACCGTTTCTTCTTAAGCGACAAGCTGACCTTCGACAGAGAGATTTTCCACGGCATAGAACACGGTGATGTGAACAACTGCTATCCCGTAGACTACACCTCGATAGCATTCTACTACTCGGACACCGCGCCCGTGAGCCGCATGCAGCCTGCCGGAGACCTGCTCAGAGAACACTTTCCCGACAGACACGTTTTCTATCCGCAGCTCATGGAGATAACGCCCGAAGGCGACATACAGATAAACAACGACCGCGGACTTCGCCTGTCCACGGAAAGCGGCGGCAGGCTGCGCGTCATGCTCAACGGTATTCCTGAGGGACGCTACAGGCTCCGTATGAGCTTTCACGAGACACCTGTCGGAGCGCGGTTCCGCATATGGCAGAGGCAGAGACTTGTGTCAGACTGGCGCGATACGCACTCCGCCTCCGACACATTCCGCGAGGATGCGGGCATGGGAGAAATCGGGCTGACCGCTCAGGACAATTCCGTCACGGTGCAGATTGAAAAGACCGGCAAGGGCAACTCTCTCATCATGGGCAACATCACACTCGAGAGAGTGCGCTGACAACGCGCTGCCGGTATAAATAGCCACACAAAAGGCGACAGCCGCACGCACACTCCAAGCCGGGTGAGTGCGGCTGTTGCCCTTTCTGTATACACATGAAGAAGTATGGGACAGTGCTTTTTAGTAAAACTTAACACGGTATTCCGGTTTTCAATTCCTTTTAGTTTTTTTCGTCATTTTTAGTCTGCCGCATAGTACGGACTATCCTTTTTATCCCTAAATTTGTCAAAGATAAGTTGCACTCGGGCAATTAAGAGCATGCTCTTTTCCCTCCCGTTTGCATTATCCATGTAAAAGGAAAGTCACTCGGACAGCTGTCCGGAACGGCAGTACACAGCGTCTCACACAGCATTGACGACTCTCTGCCGCCGCCAAAGACATTATATATATGAAAGGAAAAGCAAACCGCATAATAAGTCTGGCACTGTGTGCCGTCACTGTAATGCCGTGCCGCGCGGCAATGACGGCGGACTCCATAGCCGCGCACAGCCCCGATACGGCAGTGACACGTGTCATTGCTGCCGACACTTTGAGGAAAGCCGGGAAGGGGAAGCCCAACATCTACGCGCTGCCTTATTCTTTAAGCACGCGCTGTCCCGACTATAAGCGCATGTGGCTCAACACTGGCGTGCTGTTCGCAGGGGGCATGACGGCTCTCGGTGTGCTCGAGCTTCTGCCCGAGAACGCCACGGCATGGAACAAGGAAGAGCTGCGCCGGGTGCCCTTCTTCAAGCGTTGGAGCAATCACGTGAGGAAAGGTCCGAGGTTCGACGGCGACAAGTTCATATTCAACTACGTGCTCCATCCTTACGCCGGAGCCGCCTATTACATGAGCGCACGCAGTCTGGGCTTCAACGCCCTCGGCTCTTTCCTCTATTGCACCGCCATATCCACCCTCTTCTGGGAGTACGGCATAGAGGCGTTCATGGAGGTTCCGTCCGTACAGGACCTTATTGTCACTCCGATGTCGGGGCTCATCCTCGGCGAGACTTTCTACCGTTTGAAGAGGAGCATCGTGGACAACGGCTACACGCTGTGCGGTTCGAGGACGCTCGGCAATATCGTCGCCTTCCTCATAGACCCCGTCAACGAGGTGATAGGTCTGTTCGCCGGCAACCCTTGCCGTGAGCTTGCCAGGCATAAGGTGAGGGTGTCCTGCGCGCCGTGGATGTTCTGCTCCAACGGTACTTCGTTCGGATTCACACTCAACATAATAAGTCTTTAATCTATGGAATAATGCCGAGGCGTCGGCATTCTATTTCTCTTCCTATGGCATGGCGCGCACTGTTTCCCGCGCGCCATGCCTTTTCAGAGACGTATTCCCATACCGAACGATGCCGAATAGCACTTTGGCGCGCGTCCCGTCTTCAACAGAGGAGTGAGTCCGGCACGCCCGTATATCATCAGCGCACCATATCCCAGGCGCATCTCAAGGTTCAGTCCGAGCGGGTTGAGGTTGATGTCGTCGGTCTGTGTGCGTGTCTTTTTGTTGGCGCGGTATTTCGACTTGCCCGACATGCGCATGTCTACCGACGCGCCGAGTCCGGCATAGAAGCTCTTCTCCGACCATTCCATCATCAGCGGTATGCGTATGGTGCTGTAGGTGATGTAGCTCTTCTTCACCTTCACGTCCTCCTTCTTCTCCAGCGACGACATGCCGTCTGTGGTCGTCATGACGTTGTTTCCCTGAAAGTGATTGTACGCCCATGTGGTCTGCATGGCAGTTGTCAGGGCGAAATTGCCGCCAAGCCTGAACGCCACGCTCGCCAGAGTGAAGCCGAACTCCCACGACTTTGAGTCGCGCGTGTGCAGAGCCGAGCTTCCGCTGAAGCCGAAAGCGTTGTCCGCCAACAGGTTGTAGCCCATGAAGAAGAACGGATAATGGCTCTCCATAGGACGCTTGTTCTTGCCCAGCATCTGCGGGATGAAGGGTGAGGTGACATACACCCGCTCCACCTCCTGTCCGTCGGCAAAGCACGTCTCGTATGTGCGTGTGAGCTGTCCGCCGCTCTTGTCGTAGACGGTCACGCTCGTTATGCCCGCCGAGTCGTTCACCGTTATTTGTCTGTTGTTCACCATGAGAGTGGTGTCGGAAGGTTCCGAAGCCATTGCGGTGAGCGGTATGAGCATCACCGGCAGAAGAGTTTTTCTAATGTCCATATGTATTCTGTTTTACGTTATTTCCTCGAATAGCACAGTTTCATGATGTCGTCGGGCGACAGGTCGCCCTCTATGTATATCACGGTGCCGCGTCCTTTGCCGTTCCTGCTGAAGAGAACGTAGCGGTTGGCGTCCTTTGCGGAGGGCTCCATCATGTAGTATCCGCTCACCACCTGTCCGTCCTCCACCACCTCGCGTATCTTCTTCGCCTTGCGGCGGTCGGCTTTCAGAATTGTCTCTATGCCCTCGGCGTTTCTCCGGTATATGAGACTCTTGTACACCTTCAGCCTGTATCCCAGCAGCGTGGTGTTGTTCATCTCCACCATCTTGCTGCCCCGCTCGTGTCCGAACCGGCTGAACACCTCGTCCACGGCGAGCCCCTTCTGTGCGCATACGGTCACGGCGAGCATCGTCATCACCGTCACCGCCAGCATGCGGGAGAACAATGTGCGGTGCCACGAGCCGTGTGTATGACCGATATAAAAGTGTTTCATATATATGCTGTTTCTTTTTTCGTCTGTTCGTTTATATGTTCTGACGGCACTTTGTCGCGTCAGCATGTGACAGGGAGAGCCTCTCAGTAGGTCATCATGTCGAGTGCCGAGTAGGGGTCGGAGTCGTCGGCAGACACCATACGCAACGCCTCCACAGCCTCGCGCTCCACCACCCGTCGGCTGGTGTACACCTTACCGTCTATCACCGCGTAGCCGTCGCTGCCTCCGTGGGTGCCTGTGAGCAGCAGCACGCCTGCCACACAGGCTGCCGCGAGCAGTGCGGCGACAGCAGGAATAAGCCGCCTTCGCCTCATCACGGCGGTGCGGGCAGTCCTCACGCCGGTGGTGTCGGGCGCGTCAACAGCGGCGCGTTCCTCGTCGGCATAAGCCATCATGGCGCGTATGGGCACCCACTCGTCGGGTATGTTGTCGCCCGCCTGTCTGAAGTAGCGTGCCAGCTCACGTTCCTCCGAGGCGGTGGTTGTGCCGTCGAAGTAGCGTTCTATCAGTGTGCCTATGTGTCCGTCGTTCTTCTTCATGTCAGTATGTGTATTGATAAAATATACGTATGCGTCAGGTGCGGCGTACAGCCGTGAGTCTGACAAACTCCTCGCGTATCCTCATGCGTGCCCTCGACAGGTTCTTGCGCAGGTTCTCCGCCGAGCAGCCGGTTATCTGCATGATCTCGCTCGCGTCGTATCCCTCAATCTCCTTCATGCGGAATATCATGCGCTGCAAGGCAGGCAGAGTGTCCACGATGCGCCTCACGAGGTCAGCCTCGTCGCGTGCTTCCAGTGCGTCGGAGTAGTTGGCGGCAGGCTCGTAAGTGGCTGCGCACCCCTGTTCGTAGCGTCCGTGACGCCTGCGGTCGGCTGCGAGATTGCGCAGGATGGTGAAGGCGAGGGCGCGGTTGTGTCCGTCGGTGTCGAGCGAGTCGCGCATGCTCCACAGCCGTAGCATCACTTCCTGCACCATGTCTTCCGCTGTGCATGTGTCACCGGCAAGGCGGCAGGCAAGTCCTTTCAGCTCACCGCGCATGGGTAATATCGTGTTGTTGAATTCGTCGGTCCTCATTTCGTCTTCCATTAATATAAACGTCTGAAACGCGAAAACGTGACATCCGGACACGATTTTTTTTTCATCACTCCCGTCAGAATGTGCCTCCGCAATGACAATTTCATGTGAAATGCCGGCTTTTACAGTTGCGACGACAGTGTATGACGGATTGTTCAGACATGGCGAGGAATATTGTTTTATGGCGCAGGACACCATATGTTATATTGCGGTGTAACGAAAGTAGAGACGCAAAATCTTGCGTCTCCCGTTTTAAATTTTTGTATATTATATTGCGGTGTATCCATAGTAGAGACGCAAAATCTTGCGTCTCCCGATTTCAATTTTTGTATATTAAATTGCGGTGTATCCAAAGTAGAGACGCAAAATCTTGCGTCTCCCGATTTCAATTTTTGTATATTATATTGCGGTGTAACCAAAGTAGAGACGCAAAATCTTGCGTCTCACAAGCAAAAAGTGCATATATATTCATGGTGTTTTTGCTGCTCCCATGTTGCGATAGGCTGCTCGTGAGACGCAAGATTTTGCGTCTCTACAGGCTGGCGCGGGTGGGGATGATGAGGTTATGGGGCATTGCATAAATATGCGGAAACGGTTGTCGGATGATGAATAATTATTCACGGCAAGTCCGCGAGAGTGCCCTTGAAATCCACAAACGGAAATATGGATGCGAATACGTGAGTTTTGCGTGGTTTGTGTAAGTGTCTGACAGTCAGGCGTATGGACTGAATGTGGCTGCGGAGGGAGCTGTGCTGCGATGCGAAACGGGCTTTCCTGCATTACGGAAAAGCCTCTTTCGTGGTGCGGAAAATGGTATATCGCCATGTCGCGGAGCCTTTTCGGTGACGCGGGAAAGGATTTTTGGCGATGTTACGAGGGTGAAATTGTACTGTAACACCGTTTTTATAGTCTTTCGAAATAGTGGTGACGGTGGGGCATGAGGGTAGTGGACAGGGTGCGACGCGCTGTTTTCAGATTTTAAATTGTCAATATTTTTTACTGCCGAAGGTGTATATTTATGCGGTTTTGCGGTCTGTGTGGCAGGTGTAAAAGTGCGGAATATTGTTACGGCGCTGTGTGTCTGGCAAAATTATAGTGCGGGAAACAATGCGAGGATATATATTTTTTGTACTTTTGCATAAGCTAAGCATCGGCTCGGCAATATCAAGCCCGGTAAAACAAAGTTTTCCCGTCTTGCTGTTGCTCTCGCCTTGCGTTAGCTTTGCATAAGCTAAGCTGCACTCGGGAAAATAAGAGCAAGCTCTCTTTCCGCTCGTTTGCATTAGCTTTGCATAAGCTAAGCTTCGGCTCGGCAATATCAAACCCGGTAAAACAAAGTTTTCCCGTCTTGCTGTTGCTCTCGCCTTGCATTAGCTTCGCGAAATAAAAACTGCACTTGGGAATGGTGAAGGCAGACTCTCTTCCGGTCCGCATGCACCATCCCGCAATGATAAAAACGTCATCCGGCAACCTTATGACGGCAGTCTCACCGCATGATGACGTTACGTAAAAAGGATATTTTTTTAATTCACACAGACGGCGGGACGCGCTGTCACAATAAATATAAATATAGATATGATACAGTCAATGACCGGTTACGGTAGGGCTACCGCAACCTGTAAAGGAAAAAAAATACATGTAGAGATAAAGTCACTCAACAGCAAAACGCTTGACCTTTCCACCCGCATAGCACCGCTTTACCGCGAGAAGGAGATGGAGATAAGGCAGACGATAACGGCAAGACTGATACGCGGTAAGGTGGATTTCTCCATATGGATAGAGAAAGACGCCGCCACAGACGCCACTCCAATAAACACCGCACTGGTGGAGAACTACTACCGGCAGATAAAGGACATCGCTGCGGCGACGGGCATTCCCGAACCGGAGGATTGGTTTCTGACACTGCTGCGAATGCCGGACGTGACGGCAAAAAGCGATGTGGAGGAGCTCGACGATGAGGAGTGGGATGTCGCTGGCAAGGCGATTGACGAGGCGATAGACGCGCTCATCGGGTTCCGCAATCAGGAGGGTGCGGCACTGGAGCGGAAGTTCACGGAGAAGATAGACAACATTGCAGCTTTGCTCAAAAGCATAGAGCCGTATGAGAAGGCGCGCGTGGAGAAGATAAAGGCGCGGATAGTGGAAGGGCTGAAGACTATACCCGACGTGGAATACGACAAGAACAGTCTGGAGCAGGAACTGATATACTATATCGAGAAGCTCGACATAAGCGAGGAGAAGCAGCGGCTCGCCAACCATCTGGCGTATTTCCGCGAGACGATGAAAGAGAACGGCGGACAGGGAAAGAAGATGGGTTTCATCGCGCAGGAGATGGGACGGGAGATAAACACCACCGGAAGCAAGAGCAACAACGCCGAGATGCAGAACATAGTGGTGAAGATGAAGGACGAGCTGGAACAGATAAAGGAGCAGGTGCTCAACGCTCTCTGACACGCATATGCCGCCTGTATGTGCCCACGCCTTGACCCGACGCGCACCGTGGCGGCATAATAAATCACACATAACACACAGCGACATGAAAACCGGAAAACTTATTATCTTCTCCGCACCGAGCGGATGCGGGAAGAGCACCATCATAGGATGGCTGATGAGACACAGTGAACTGCGGCTGGCGTTCTCCATATCGTGCACGAGCAGGCAGCCCAGAGGGACGGAACAGAACGGGGTGGAATATTTCTTCATAACGCCCGAGGAGTTCCGCCGCCGCATAGACAACGGTGAGTTTCTGGAGTATGAGGAGGTATACAAAGACCGCTTCTACGGCACTCTGAAGGAACAGGTGGAGAGACAGTCGGCACAGGGCGACAACGTGGTGTTCGACGTCGACGTGAAGGGCGGATGCAATATAAAGAAGTATTACGGCAGCCGCGCGCTGAGCATATTCATACAGCCGCCGTCGATAGACGAGCTGCGCCGCCGTCTGGAAGGGCGCGGAACAGATGCCCCGGAGGTGATAGACGACCGCATAGCGCGTGCTGAGTTCGAGCTGACTTTTGCCGGACAGTTCGACAGGGTGGTGGTGAACGACGACCTGCAGAAGGCGGAGGAGGAGACACTTGCCATCGTGAAGGAGTTTCTCGGACTGTAACCTGACAAGCGGCACGGTGCGACGGACACAGCCGCACCTGCCGTGACACCGGACAACAAACATATGGAGAAGATACGCACAGGACTCTACGGCGGGTCGTTCAACCCCATACACAACGGCCACATAGCCATAGCGCGGCAGATGAGGGAGAAAGCCGGGCTGGAGGAGGTGTGGTTCATGGTGTCGCCGCAGAACCCTCTTAAGGAGCGCGGCTCGCTGCTCGACGACACGAGACGCATGGAGATGGCGCGTGCGGCGTTAAGGGACATGACCGGACTGAAGGCGTGCGGTTATGAGATGTCGCTGCCCCTGCCGTCGTACACATGGCGCACGTTGCAGTCTCTGTGGCGCGACTTTCCTGAAAGGGAGTTCGTGCTGATGATAGGAGCTGACAACTGGGCGCGCTTCGGACAATGGTATCACGCCGCAGACATAGTGAGCTCGTGCGAGATACTTATTTATCCGCGACGCGGATACAACGTGGACGCGCGGTCGCTGCCAGCAGGGGCGCGCGTGGTAGACACCGGACTGTATGACGTGAGCAGTACGGAGATAAGGCGGCTCATAAAGGAGGGCAGGGACATAAGCTCTCTCGTGCCTGCCGCCATCGCGGAGATGGCTGTGAGATATTACGGCGGAACAGCGGCGGAATGAGCCGCCGCAGACGGCGGACGCGCCCTCCGTATCAGCCGCCCGTAGACTCATGCCTTGGCATGGTGCGGACGGTGGCTTTGACAATATCATGAAAGCTCCCGGCAGCATGGCTGTATCGGGATTGTAACACAAGTGTAGCATTATTGTAGTATGTTTATCCGACCTTTGCATAAAACTAAAAACGGAATATGGCAGACAAGACAGACAGGAGGAAAAAAGCACATTCAGACTACATCGACCGCGACCTTAGCTGGATGTATTTCAACCGGCGCATACTTCAGGAGGCAACTAAGGAGAACGTGCCGCTGCTGGAACGGCTGGGCTTTCTCGGCATCTACTCCAACAATCTCGACGAGTTTTTCAGAGTGCGCATGGCTACGCTGAGCCGCATAGCGGAGTGTGAGGACAAGTCGCTGAGGAAGGAGAGTGAGCACGCCCGGAAACTTATAAAGCGCATAAACAGGCTCAACGCCGTATATGCGAAGGAATATGAGGAGGCGTTGGCAGGAGTGAGAAGCAGGCTGCGCGACGAACATATATTCCTGCTAAATGAGAACGAGCTCGACGAGGAGCAGCAGAGGTATGTGAGACGGTTCTTCCGGCAGAGGCTGAGCGGCTTTGTGAGTCCGGTGTGGATAACCGCCGCCAGACAGCTCACCGAGGAGACGGACGACAGCATATACCTCGCCGTGAAGATGAACACCGAGGGCAGGAAGGCGGGCGACTACGCGCTGATAGAGCTGCCGGTGCAGGTGAGCGGACGGTTCGTGAGGCTGCCCGACCGTGACGGGAACAAATATCTGATGTATCTGGACGACGTGATACGCTATTGTCTGCCGTTCATCTTCGGCGGACTGGGATACACGCACTTTGAGGCGTACGCTTTCAAGTTCACGAAGGATGCGGAGATGGAGATAGGCAACGACCTGCGGACAGGCGTTCTGCAGAAAATATCGAAGGGAGTGAAGAGCCGCAGGAAGGGCGACGCGCTCAGAGTGATATACGATCAGGACATGCCGGCAGCTCTGCACAAGCGTGTGATGAACCTGCTTAACCTCGACAAGCTCGACACTGTGCAGGCTGGAGGACGCTACCACAACCATAAGGACCTGATGGCTTTCCCTGACTGCGGACGCGACGACCTGAAGTATCCGGTGTGGAAACCCATCGTCAGACCCGAGACTAACAGCAGCCGCGACAGTGTGCTGCGCATGGTGCAGGAGGGAGACAGGTTCATACACGTGCCGTACCACAGTTTCGACTATTACATACGTCTGCTTCAGGAGGCTGCCATACATAAGGAGGTGAAAAGCATAAAGACGACCCTGTATCGTCTGGCGAAGGACTCCAAGGTGGTGAAGGCTCTCATCTGCGCCGCGCGCAACGGCAAGAAGGTGACGGTGGTGATAGAGTTGCTGGCGCGGTTTGACGAGGCTTCCAACATCAACTGGTCTAAGAAGATGCAGGACGCGGGCGTTAATGTGATATTCGGAGTGGAGAACCTGAAGGTGCACTCCAAGATAACGCACATCGGAATGAGGAACGGCAGCGACATAGCATGCGTCAGCACGGGCAACTTTCATGAGGGAAACGCGCGCGTCTATACCGATTACATGCTCATGACTGCGGCAAAGAACATCGTGAAGGACGTCAATGCTGTGTTCACGTTCATAGAGAAGCCTTACATGCCTGTGACGTTCAAGGAGCTGCTTGTGTCGCCCAACGAGATGAAGAAGAAGTTTGTCAGGCTGATAAACAACGAGATAAGGAACAGGCAACAGGGCAAGCCGGCATATATAAAGGTGAAGATAAACCATATAACGGAGCCGGAGATGGTAAGGAAACTGTATGAGGCGTCGGAGAACGGAGTGAGGGTTGACCTGCTGGTGCGAGGCAACTGCTCGCTCGTGACGGGCATACCGGGCAAGAGCGACAACATCCGCATATGCGGAATAATAGACCGTTACCTGGAGCACTCGCGCATTTTCATCTTTGCAAACGGGGGAGAGAAGAAGTGCTTCATAGGTTCGGCGGACTGGATGCCGCGCAATCTGGACAACCGTATAGAGGTGGTCACTCCGGTGTACGACGCTAAGATAAAGGAGGATCTGGAGAAAGTGATAGACTACGGGCTGCGTGACACGATGCAGGGACGCATAGTCGACGGCACGGGAGAGAACAGACCGTGGACCACGGAGGACGGAGAGGCGTTCAGATCGCAGGAACAGCTTTACCTGCATTACAGGGAACAGCTTGCCGGGGAGACGCAGGCATCAGAATGATAATGATATATACAGAAGACATGTGTGACAAAACGACTGATAAGGAAAGAAAGTGTTATGCGGCGATAGACATAGGGTCCAACGCCGTGAGACTGCTTATAAAGAAAGAGGATGAGGACGAGAACCTTGTGAGCAGACGTCTTGAGAAGGCTCTCTTGCTGCGTGTGCCGCTGAGACTCGGATTCGATGTGTTCGCACTTGGCGAACTGTCGGAGAAGAAGGCGAAGAAACTGAGACGGCTGATGAAGGCTTTCCGTCAGCTGATGAAGATATATGAGGTGACTGACTATCGTGCCTGCGCCACGTCGGCAATGAGGGACGCGCGCAACGGAAAGAGCGTCATAAGCCGCATACTGAAGGACTCCGGCATCAACATAGAGATAATAAACGGTCAGGAGGAGGCACGGATAATTTACAACAACCACATTGAGTGTCTCGAGGACCGTACGGGAAACTACATCTATGTGGACGTGGGAGGAGGAAGCACGGAGATAAATCTCCTTACCAACGGGCAGCTGGTGCAGTCGCTATCGTACAACATCGGTACGGTGAGGATGCTCAGCGGGGCGGTGAAGGAGGAGACGTGGGAGACCATGAGGAATGACCTCGCGCGGCTCACAGCCGACTTTGACGGCATCAACATAATAGGTTCGGGAGGCAACATAAACAAGCTTTACCGCATGGCGGAGAAGAAGGACAAGAAGAAACAGCGTCTGCCGGTAAGCGAGCTGAAGGCTCTCTACGACATGCTTGAGCCTCTCACGCCTGAGCAAAGGATGAAGGAATACGGACTGAAAGCCGACCGCGCCGACGTGATAGTGCCGGCTGCGAGGATTTTCCTTACCATAGCCGACACGGTGAAGGCTGAGTATGTGCATGTGCCGGTGATAGGTCTGGCTGACGGAATAATAGACAGTATGTACGCGAAGAGCCACTGCAGCGGTAATGGCGAGGCTTGACCGGCTCGTGGCTGGTGCGAAAATGGCTGGCTGATGAGGACGGTGTGCAATGGGGTGTCTTGTCGGTTTCTTGACAGTATGCCTGCAATGCGTGAGTGATATGATAATAAAATAAGGATGGAACGCGGTATGCCGGAATGTGTCCGGGTGCGTTCCATCCTTATTTTATACCGAATCGGTCATTAGACTTCCATTCTTATTTCGTGCTGCTGTCAGTCATCTTGTACCCTGCTTTATCGATGATGTAGCGGGCTACATCAAGAAAAAGCAGGATACAAGATGACGGCAGCAGTGCGGAAGAAGGATGAAGAGCTGACAATAAACCTTAAATGTATAATTGGCGTTCAGATGACCGATTCGGGATTATGTCTTGATGGCGCACGGCATCGGGCTATACCGCACCGTGCGCATGCAGTTTACATATATCCGAGCCAGCGCAGTATGTCGTTCATATTGGCGACAATCATCAGCAGCATGAGTATCGCGATGCCCACATACTCGGCGCGTATCATGAACGTCTCGCTCGGTTTGCGGCGCGTCACCATCTCGTAGAAGAGGAAAAGGACGTGTCCGCCGTCAAGAGCGGGAATGGGAAGAATGTTCATGAAGGCAAGTATGATGCTTAGGAAGGCTGTCATCAGCCAGAACGAATGCCAGTCCCATGCGGGCGGGAACAGACTTCCTATCGCCCCGAATCCGCCGAGAGACTTCGCTCCGTCGGCGGAGAAGACATACTTCATGTCGCCCACATAGCCTGCGAGAACGTTCCATCCGTATTTCACTCCGGCTGGGAAACTCTCGAAGAAACCGTAAGACACGTGTGTGGGCTTGTAGTACTCGTAGAGCGGTTTTATGCCGAATCCGAACTCAAGCGTACCGTCGAGAGTGGCTCCCGCCTTTATTGTGACAGGCCGTCCGCCTGCCATGCGGACGAAGGAAAGGCTCACCGTGCGTGCGGCGAGACTGTCGGCATGGTTCTGCGCGGCTGCAAGCATGTCGCGACGGCGGCCTATCTCGTTCTGGAACTCGTTGTAGGAGTCGACTGTCTTGCCGTCTACAGCCACTATGAGGTCGCCCGCACGCAGACCCATGCGGTGTGCTATTGATTTGCCGAACACGGTGTCTACACGTGCCGGTATGAGCGGACGGGCGAACATCGGCTCCGCCTTCAGCATGCCGAGAAGGTTGATGTCTCCGTCAAGATTTACCGACATCTTCTTTCCGTCGCGTATGATGTCGGTGCGGTATGCCTCGGAGAGATCTCTGAACATGTCGGCTCCGAACTCCTTGAACTCTCCTTTCTCAGTGCCGATGAGTATGTCTCCGTCGCGGAAACCGAGTGCCTTTGCCTCGCTGTTGAACTTCATGCCTAAGTGCATGTCCTTTGTGCGAACGTAGTCCTCGCCCCAATAGAACAGGCACATGGAGTAGATGAACAGCGCGAGAACGAAGTTCACCAGCACGCCGCCCACCATTATGAGCAGACGTTGCCACGCCGGCTTGGAGCGGAACTCCCACGGCTGGGCGGGCTTTTTCATCTGTTCGGTGTCGAACGACTCGTCTATCATTCCGGAAATCTTGCAATATCCGCCCAGAGGCAGCCATCCCACACCGTATGTAGTCTCGCTTTTCTTTGGCTTGAACTCAAACAGGTGGAACCAGGGATCGAAGAATAAGTAGAACTTCTCCACACGAACGCCGAAGAGCTTTGAGAAAAAGAAGTGGCCGCCTTCGTGCAGAAGAACAAGAATAGAGATTGCAAGCATGAACTGCAGCAGTCTTATCAGAAAAACTTCCATTATTGTTTATTGTATTGTTTTAGATGTTCATAAACTCTCTTGCGACTCTCCGTGCCTCGGCATCTGTCTGCACGTAGGTGTCATAATCGGGTGATGCGTCGAACGGCACGCGCTCCATCGTGCGCTCTATGATGTCTGCCATGGCGGTGAAAGAGCACTCGCCGCGGCGGAATCCCTCGTTCACTATCTCATTGGCGGCATTCACTATGCACGGCATGTTGCCTCCGCGACGGATTGACTCGAACGCTATGGCGAGACAACGGAACTTGTCGAGGTCGGGCTCGAAGAACTCGAGAGGTCCTCGGAATAGGTCGAGGCGGTCACCGGAAAGCGGGAGCCGGTCGGGATAGGAGAACGCATACTGTATGGGAAGGCGCATGTCGGGCACTCCGAGTTGTGCCTTCACCGCTCCGTCGCAGAACTGCACGGCGCTGTGGACGATAGACTGCGGATGTACAAGCACCTGTATCTTTTCTGCCGGAACGCCGAAGAGCCACCGTGCCTCTATCACCTCAAAGCCTTTGTTCATCATCGTTGCCGAGTCGATGGTTATCTTCGCGCCCATCTCCCATGTGGGATGTTTCAGGGCGTCTGCGGCTGTCACCGTCGCCATCTGTTCCTTGCTGAAAAGGCGGAACGGTCCGCCTGACGCGGTGAGAAGGATTTTCTCCACAGCGTTGTCGCCCTCGCCGACGATGCTTTGGAATATTGCCGAGTGCTCGCTGTCCACAGGCAGTATGCGCACACGGTGCTCCATGGCAAGACGGCATATCAGCTCGCCTGCGACGACAAGCGTCTCCTTATTGGCAAGACATATCGTCTTGCGGGCGCGGATGGCGTGTATTGTCGGCGAAAGTCCGGCAAAGCCCACCATGGCGGTGAGCACCATGTCTATCGGTGAAGCCTCGACTATCTGGTCGAGGGCGTCGCGTCCTGCGTAAACTTTTATTTCGGGAAGGTCGGACAGAAGCTCTTTCAGTCTGTCATAATGCGCGTCGTTGGCTATTACCACCGCCGCCGGGCGGAACTCGCGTGCCTGCCGGGCAAGCTGTTCCACTCTGTTGTTGGCAGTAAGACAGTATATTTCGAAAAGGTCTGAATGCTCCCTTACGACGTCAAGTGCCTGTGTGCCTATCGAGCCGGTAGACCCGAGAATACATATCTGTTTCTTCATAATCTGTGCAAATCGAGTAATCCTTCGGGCAGACGCATCTTTATCTCGCGCCGTTCAACGTCGAAGGAATCAATCAAATCCTCATTGGCGGGGATGAGTATGTCGCCTCCCTCCGGAGGTTCTACCTCGAACAGCAGGTTGGCGGTGCTGCTGTCGACCGACCTGACGGTGCCTACGCTCTGCCCGCTGTTGGTGTCGGTGAGGGTGAACCCTATGATTTCCGACCACGTGACGCTGTCGTCGGAACTGTCGGAAAGGCTCCGCGGAAAGTAAACCGCGCATCCCGTAAGGTCGCGGGCACGCTCCTGTGAGTCGATGCCGCAGAACTTCACGAGTGCCGTAGTGCCGCTGTTGAAGCGGTAGCTTTCCATGAAGAACGGCACCAGAATGCCGTCGATGTCGAGCACGAGATACTCTGCGTCGCAGCGGTCGAACACGTCGTCGTCGAACATGAACGACAGTTCGCCGCCCACACCGTGCGGTTTGCCTATCCTGCCTATTCTGTAAACATCCTCATGTCTTATCATAAGAGCTGTAAAAATATATCTTTCCGGTATGCCGGATTACGTCCGTCAGCAGTCGGTACGGGTTATCCTGGCACCGAGCGCGTTCAGTCTTGACTCGATGTCCTCATATCCGCGGTCTATCTGAGCTATGTTGTCTATGCGGCTTATGCCTCTTGCGCTCATGGCGGCGATGAGGAGTGCTATGCCCGCACGTATGTCAGGACTTGTCATGCGTCCCGCCCTTAGCTGCCTGCGGCGGTCGTGTCCTATCACCACGGCGCGGTGGGGATCGCACAGTATTATCTGTGCTCCCATGTCGATGAGCTTGTCCACGAAGAAGAGCCGGCTCTCGAACATCTTCTGATGGAACAATACGCTGCCGCGTGCCTGCGTTGCCACCACAATGAGAACCGAAAGAAGGTCTGGCGTCAGTCCGGGCCACGGAGCGTCTGCGAGCGTCATTATTGTGCCGTCAATGAACGAGTCGACCTCATAATGTTCCTGTCCGGGAACGATGATGTCGTCGCCTTCCGTCTCAAGACGTACGCCCAGACGGCGGAACGCGTCGGGAATGATGCCTAAATTGCGCAACGACACGTCCTTTATACGTACTCCGTCGCCCACCATGGCAGCCATTCCTATGAACGAGCCTACTTCTATCATGTCGGGCAAGATGCGGTGGGTTGTACCGTGGAGCGACTTGACTCCCACGATGGTAATGTAGTTTGAGCCGATGCCGCTGATGTTCGCGCCCATGCCGTTGAGCATGTGACACAGCTGCTGTATGTAAGGCTCGCATGCCGCATTGTATATTGTTGTTGTGCCTTCTGCCAGTACTGCCGCCATGATGATGTTGGCGGTGCCCGTTATGGACGCCTCGTCGAGCAGCATATAACAGCCTTTCAGTTTCTCCGCCTCGATGTTGTAGACATTGCGTTCATCGTCTACCACCAATTCGGCACCGAGATACTTGAACCCCAGAAAGTGCGTGTCGAGCCTCCGTCTGCCAATCTTGTCGCCTCCGGGTTCGGCTATTGTAGCCCTGCCGAAGCGTCCGAGCAGCGGTCCCATGAGCAGGACGCTGCCTCGCAATGACGAGCATTTCCTCACATACTCGTCACTTCCCATATAGCTGAAATCAGGCTCGTCAGCCTTGAACGTGTAGTCGTTGCGCGAGTTGCGCGTCACTTTCACGCCCATGTTTTGCAAGAGCAGTATGAGATTGTTCACATCGAGGATGTCCGGGATGTTGCTTATCCTTACCTCCTCTCCGGTGAGCAGCACAGCGCTTATCACCTCGAGCGCCTCGTTTTTAGCCCCTTGCGGGGATATAGAGCCTTTAAGCGGGTGTCCGCCTTCGATGACAAACGATTCCATGATTATCTCCTTTTGCGTTTGCGTTCTGTTTCTCTGACAGCCGTTTTCTCAAATTCGAAAGCGTCAAGGTCAAGCTGTACCCGTCCGCCGGTGTACGCCGCGAGGTCTGATGCCACCTTTTCGTCATCGGCAGACCCGTTGCTCCATTGCTTCAGGTCGCGCTTCATCTGATTTGCTGTGATGCGTACAAGCTCGTCGTACTCCGGTCCGTCGGGCATTGTCTTGAGCTTGTCGAATATCTTGAACATCATGCTCCCGTAGTGTCTCACGGGTATCTTCTTCATCGGATATTCCACCGGAGCCGGCTTTTCGGTTATCTTGCCCGCCTTGCTTATGTCGCACGGATAGTCTATATCGAGCTTGAAGCCGCTCATTATAGCCAGATGATCCCACAGTTTCTGGCGGAAGTCGGCAGTTCCGGCAGACTGTGGGAACATTCGTTCCATGATTGCCACGATTGCCGTAGCGCATTGTTTGCGCTCTTCCTTGTCCTCCAGCGTCACAGCATAGTCTATCATGCTCTGCACCTCACGCCCGTATTCAGGCATGACGAGCTTCTCCCGCTGGGTGTTGTAGTCTAATCCTTCAATATTCATTGTATGCGTATGCGTTATAGTTGTCGTGCCGGTTTCTTGGCAACGAAGTCCTTCAGATAGAACGGAACGAAGTATGCCACATCCTCAAAGCGTCCCTCTGCCATGCGTTTCTCGGCAATGGGCGACATCCATTTAGCCAGAGGCTTCACGTCGGGGATGAACCGCGCGTTGGGATGATTTATCTCCTGCATGCACTTGGCGGCACCGTTTCCGAAGAAATATACAGGTCCGCGGTCGAGGTACTCGCGGTAGGTGTCGGACGTGACGATGTCTGCGCCCACGTCTCTCACTGTCTTCAGCGACCTGTCATATATGGCGGCGTACACCTCCATGCGGCGTGCGTCGATCATGGGACACAGCAACGCGCCCTCTTCCACCTTCTCTCCGAGAAGCACCGGAACCGCAAGCAGCTCGAGTGTAGGAACCGCGAGCAACTTCAGATCACGGCCGTAGCACACTCCTTTCGCCATAGACACGCCTATGCGCAGTCCTGTGTAAGAGCCAGGACCGCATGCCACGGCAACCGCATCGAACGGTATGGCATGGCTGTCGGCAAACGACAGTGCCTCGTCGACAAACGAACCGAGCTTCACTGCATGGTTAGGACCACCGTAATCTTCATTACTGTATATGCAGGCTCCGTCCTCACTGACTGCCACCGAACACACGTCGGTGCTTGTCTCAATATGTAAAATACACGACATTTTATTATTCCAGTTTAAATAAACGCTCCCGCCGAGCCACCCGGCTCCGGCATCCGCGTTATCGACTTTACGGTTTATTGTTAATGAAGACAATCCGATGATTGTAGGGAAAATACAATTTCGTTTTCACAAACACGGATATATCTTCTGCAAAGATAATGCAAGGTGAGTGCAGCAGCAATCAGATGAAACGATGTTTTATCATGATTGATATTGCCGAACCGTAGCTTATCTTCTGCAAAGATAATGCAAATAGCATGCCGCACAAAATAAAATCAGCTATTTTTACAACGATACGCCATATTGTAGCGGGCACGGTAAAGGCGCATGATAAAGTGTTCAGCTATCAGTCGGGTGCGTTGTGCGTGTGTGAAAGTGTGACGTATGCTTATATACTGGTTTATAAAGAGGCATAACACTTTACATCCCTGCTTGCTGCCGGCATTGTTTCTGTGCTACAGAAGCACCTTAATGTATTAAGGTGTAATGTGTAGGCAGAGATGTAAAATATTATGCCTCATAAGACGGTGAAGCGAAATTGTCGCACGGATTAACCGTCCTAAAGAGCCTCAAGCATCCTTTTTATCACCACCTCAGCCGAAATCTCGCGGTTTGCCGCCTCCGGTATGACGAGCGATGAAGGACCCTCTATCACGTCGTCTGTGACGATAAGTCCGCGCCGTACGGGCAGACAGTGCATGAACTTGCCGTTGTCCGTCACAGCCATATGGCGGCTGTCTATTGTCCAAGACATGTCCTTGCAGAGAATCTTTCCATAGTCCTCGGGGCGTGTCACGCCCGGACAGCTCCAGTTCTTAGCGTATACGAAGTCGGCGCCTTCGAGAGCTTCCATCTGATTATAGGTAATGCGCGCGTTCCCGGTGAACTTCGGGTCGAGCTCATATCCTTCGGGATGGGTTATGACAAAGTCCACATCGGCGGCGTTCATCCACTGTGCGAACGAGTCGGGTACAGCCTGCGGCAGCGCGCGGCAGTGTGGAGCCCATGTCAGCACCACCTTCGGGCGCGCCTTGGTCTTATGCTCCTCAATGGTGATGAGGTCGGCAAAAGCCTGCAGAGGGTGCACTGTGGCAGTCTCCATGGCGAACACCGGGCGTCCGCTGTATTTTACAAACTGCTGCACAATAGTCTCCGCATAGTCGAACTCACGGTCTGTCAGTCCGGCAAACGAACGTATGCCGATGATGTCGCAGTAGGAACCCATCACCGGAATAGCCTCGAGCAGATGCTCGGACTTGTCTCCGTCCATGATGACACCGCGTTCGGTCTCCAGCTTCCATGCCCCCGCGTTGACGTCGAGTACAATGACGTTCATTCCAAGATTCATCGCCGCCTTCTGCGTGCTCAGCCTTGTGCGCAAGCTGTTGTTGAAGAATATCATCAGCAGAGTGCGGTTCTTGCCGAGCGACTGATATCCGAATCTGTTCTGTTTTATCTCCCTTGCCTCGTCCAAAGCCTTGTCGAGACACCCCAGGTCTTCCACGTTGAAGAATGTATGCATGTTATTATGTTTTGTTGTTTGTTGTCTGTTATGTCCTTGCGGTGTGCGTGGCGTACAGGTGTGAGATGCCGTTGACTATGCGTCAGGCGTCTCTTGTCTGTCCCTCACCGTCAATAACCCATTTGTATGTGTTCATCTCCTCGAGTCCCATCGGACCTCTCGGTCCGAGCTTCTGGGTGCTTATGCCTATCTCCGCACCCAGTCCGAACTGCGCGCCGTCGGTGAAACTTGTCGGAGCATTCCAATAGACGCACGCCGCGTCGGCTTTTCTCTGGAACCGGCGTGCCGCACGCTCGTCACCGGTTATGATACACTCGCTGTGCCCGGAGCCGTAGCGGGCGATATGACTGAGAGCCTCCTCCTCGCTCGCTACGGTCTTTACGGACATTGCGTAGTCCATGAACTCCGTACCGTATACGTCGTCCTCACTCTCCGGAGATATTGTGCCGAGCAGCCGTTCCGGATAATGTGCGGTGAGCTGTGCGGCAGCCGGTGCGTCGGCATATATCCTCACATTGTGCTCTTTGAGCGGAGCCACGAGCGCGGGCAGGTCTTTCAGACGCGCGCTGTGAATGATAAGGCAGTCGAGAGCGTTGCATACGCTCACGCGCCTTGTCTTCGCGTTCTCTATGATGCGGCTCCCCATGAGGGTGTCACCGTCCTTGTCGAAGTAAGTGTGAACCACTCCCGCTCCCGTCTCGATGACCGGCACGCATGCCGTGCGGCGCACGAAGTCGATGAGACCGCGCCCTCCACGCGGTATGCAGACGTCGATATAACCGGTGGCACGCAGCATCGCCGCCGTCGCCTCATGTGTGGCAGGCAGCAGCTCAACCACCGATGTGTCCATGCCGTTCTGCCTGAGCACATCGTGTATGAGCCCTACTATAGCCCTGTTTGAGCTGTCGGCGTCCTTCCCGCCTTTCAGTATGCAGGCATTGCCGCTTTTCAGGCACAGGGCGAATATGTCGAAACTGACGTTAGGGCGTGCCTCATACACCGCTCCGATAACCCCGAACGGCACGCTTATCTTGCGCAGGCGCAGTCCGTTGGGCATTGTCCGTTCCATGAGCACCCTGCCTGTGGGTGAGGGCAGGGCAGCCACGTCGCGGATGCCTTCGGCTATGTCGTCCAGCCTCTTTCCGGTGAGCCTGAGCCTGTCGAACACCGGACTGCCGCTGTCGGCACGCTCAAGGTCGCAGGCGTTTGCCCTTAGCAGAGAGTCTTTCCCAGCCGTTATGGCGTCAGCCAGACTTGTGAGTATGGCGTTCTTGCGCTCCTCCCCGATGTCCGTGAGACACCGGCTTGCCTCCTTTACTTTGCTGAATAATTCCGTCAGTTCCACGGTTATGTGTTTTTAATTGTCATTCCATATAAAGATAATCGTAGTGCACGGCAGGCTTCACGTCATGCTTTCCTATAAGCCGTCGCGCCTCGTCGCTGCCGTATGCGCTGCGTCCCACGGCGAGACGCTGTCCGTCGGCTGCCACGATGTTGACGATGTCGCCTTCCTCAAACTCACCTTCCACGGCAGTCACTCCCACCATCAGCAGGCTTGCCGCAGTGTCGGAGCGGAGCGCGCGCATCGCTTTGTCGTCGACGCGCAGTGTCCCTTTGGCGAAGCTGTCGCTGTGGGCGAGCCATTTCTTCACACCCGACACACCGTAGTCTGCGGGCAGGAACGTGGTGTGAGGCACGCTCTCGGGCTGTGTGATGAGCTTTCTCAGGATGTCCTCCCGTCTGCCGTCGGCAATGACTACGCCTATACCCTCGTCGGCTACCTTGCGCGCTATGCCGCATTTCGTAGCCATTCCACCGCGCCCCGCGCTGCTCCGTGACGGACTTATGAAGGCAGTGACGTCGTCGCCGGGCATCACCTCCCTTATCACCTCTGCTCCCTCCGTTCCCGGCTCGCCTGTATATATGCCGTCGACGTTGCTGAGTATGATAAGCATGTCGGCGTTCATCATCGACGCCACGAGTCCCGACAGCTCGTCGTTGTCGGTGAACATCAGTTCGGTGACGCTCACGGTGTCGTTCTCATTGACTATGGGTATGACCCCGTTCTCAATCATCACCCGCATGCACGAGCGTTGGTTGAGATACGCGCGGCGCGAAGAGAAGTTCTCCTTCATGGTGAGCACCTGTCCCACATGAATGCCATACTCTCGGAAAAGGTCGTAGTAGAGGTTTATGAGTCTTGCCTGTCCGAGTGCGGAGAACAGCTGCCTCTGCTCCACACTGTCCATGTGCCTTGTCTTCCTCAGCTCTCCTCTGCCGCAAGCCACGGCACCGCTCGACACGAGAATCACCTCGTGTCCCTCGCCGCGCAGCCACGCTATCTGGTCTGTCAGCGCGGATATGCGCGTGATGTCGAGCTTGCCGTCGGAGCGGGTAAGCACGTTGCTTCCCGCCTTTATCACCAGTCTCATAGTTTACTCAGGTGTTGTTGTGAGCTTGTTGTCAGTTGTTCTCCCTGCTGTCGCGCTCGCGTATCTCCACGCGGCGTATCTTTCCGCTGATGGTCTTGGGCAGTTCGTCCACGAACTCTATTATGCGCGGATACTTGTAAGGAGCCGTCTCATGCTTCACATGGTTCTGAAGTTCCTTGACGAGGTCGTCCCCCGCCTTGTCCTTCCACTCCTTTCCGAGCACTATGGTAGCCTTCACCACCATGCCGCGAATGTCGTCGGGCACGCCGGTGATGGCGCACTCCACTACTGCGGGGTGGGTCATCAGCGCGCTCTCCACCTCAAACGGACCTATGCGGTAGCCGCTGCTCTTTATCACATCGTCTATTCTTCCTACGAACCAATAGTATCCGTCCTCGTCGCGCCATGCCATGTCGCCGGTGTAGTATATGCCGTCGTGCCACACGCGCCTTGTGAGCTCCTCGTCGCGATAGTATCCCTTGAACAGTCCGATGGGCTTGTCTTTTCCCACGCGCACCACTATCTGCCCCTTCTCTCCGTCCTCGCACGGTGTGCCGTCGGGGCGGAGCAGGTCGATGTCATACTGCGGGTTGGGCAGTCCCATGCTTCCCGGCTTCGGCTCGGTCCACGGCATCGTGCCGAGCGTCATGGTGGTCTCGGTCTGCCCGAAGCCCTCCTTCATCTTTATGCCTGTGAGCTCGTAGAACCTGTTGTACACCGCCGGGTTGAGCGCCTCGCCCGCCGTGCAGCAGTAGCGAAGCGACGACAGGTCGTACTTGGAGAAGTCCTCGCGTATCATGAAACGGTATACGGTGGGCGGCGCGCAGAACGACGTGATGTGATACTGCTCTATCTTGCGCAGCAGTTTGTCGGCGGTGAACTTCTCGTGGTCGAACACGAACACCGCCGCTCCGGCGAACCACTGTCCGTAGAACTTGCCCCACACAGCCTTTCCCCATCCCGTGTCTGCCACGGTGAGGTGTATGCTGTCTTCAGAGAGGTTGTGCCAGAACGCTCCGGTGACGAGATGTCCGAGGGCGTAGAGGAAGTCGTGAGCCACCATCTTGGGCTCTCCGCTTGTGCCGCTGGTGAAATACATCAGCATGGTGTCGCCGTTGCTGTTGACGTGCCCGGGTCTGACGAACGCCGGAACGTCCTCCCATTCGGCGTGCCAGTCGTGGAAACCGGCTGGCACATCGGGACCCACGCTTATGAGAGTCTCCACGGTCGGGCTCTCCGGCATGGCTTCGCTCACCTGTGTGAGCACATATTCCTCGCCCACGCATACTATCGCCTTCACTCCGGCGCGGTTGTTGCGGTATATTATGTCGTGCTTCGTCAGCATGTGCGTAGCCGGTATAGCCACCGCTCCGAGCTTGTGGAGTGCGAGCATGGCGAGCCACCACTCATACCGTCTTTTGAGAATGAGCATCACCATGTCGCCGTGTCCTATCCCCAGTGACGCGAAGTAGGCAGCCGTACGGTCGCTCAGCAGTTTTATTTCCTTGTATGTGAATATCCTCTCATGGTCTTCGTCGTCGGTCCATATCATCGCCGTCTTGTCGGGTTGTTCCTCAGCCCACACGTCCATCACGTCGTAAGCGAAGTTGAAGTTCTCCGGTATCTTGAAGTGGAGGTTCCTGCGATAGTCTTCCTCCGATGAGAAATGAGTCTGTGTTAAAAATCTTTCTATCATTTGATTCCAGTATGATATGTTGATGTTCATGATGAAAAAGTCATGCCGTCACAGCTTTGCCGCTCCGCGCATGTATGCTTCATATCACCACGCATATGAATTTCACCGGCTTGTCGCCCACCGCCTTCATGCAGTGCATCTGCGATGCGTCGAAGTAGATGCTGTCTCCCTCGTTGAGCACCATGGTCTTGTTGCCTATCGTAATCTCAAGAACGCCTTCCAGCACGACGTCGAACTCCTGTCCCTCGTGTGAGTTCTTGCTGTGCTGTGTGCCGTCCGGCTTGGGGTCAACCTGCACGAGAAACGGGTCGGTCTTCCTTCCCCTGAAGCCTGCCGCAAGGCTCTGGTACTTGTAGTCCTTGCGCCGTTCCACGCTCATTCCCTGTCCCTTGCGCGTGAGGAAATAAGTGCTCATGCGCGGTTCCTCACCGAAGAGCAGCACGTCGAGCGCGATGCCATAACGCTTTGATATTCTTGACAGGCGGTAGACCGACGGGTCTGCCTCGCCAGCCTCAATCTTCATGTAGTGTTCGAGCGGTATCTCGCAGAGCTGCGCCACCTCCTCTGCGGGGATGTCGAGCACTTCGCGCAGTCCTTTCAGCCTTTGACCTATTTGCTTTATTGCATCTTCCATATTCGTGATGTTTATAGTTTTAATGGCTCAAAATTAATAATTATTTTTCAAAAACCCGTTTTCATATGGGCTTTAATATGATGTTTTATCACATGGAGCGTGCTTTGGCTTGCTTTTTGTAAGCCATATGGCACAAACGGAGCCGTAATGTGCATATTTATACGATAATTCTCTGGAAAGTGTATTTATATACGTAAGCGGCACGGCAGTGGCAGAGTGTCAACTCCGCGAGAGGCGTCTGTATGCGCATGAAGGACATCCCGCCCGCTTCCGCGCGATTTTCAGGCGGTTTTCTTAATGTGCTGTCAATCAGTTAATTGCGTTCTTTTATGTTCCGGAATGACCTTTCCGAAGTCGCGGAAAAGCCTTTCCCGTCTTCCCGAAGAGCCTTTTCCGCCTGTCAGCAGAGCCTTTCCGGACATGCAATACAGCCTTTCCGGTGAGTCTGAAAGCGCATTCCGGTCAGTCGGGAACACCTTCCCGGCATCACCGGCTGGCGTATGTGTCATGCCGATTGTGCCTTTATCCGCTTTTTATAAACGACATACGTATGTCTCGTTTCTATTTTGATAAAACGGAATGTCAAAATAAAGTCAAGACAGAAGCGTATGTTCATGCATATTTGTGCGTCTCAATTATGATTGCATGAAGTCTGTCATCGGTAATATAGCTTGGCAGTAACGGAGTGTTGTGATATGTTTCTCAAACTGGTATTTTTTTAAAACTGCTTCCATACAATATCTATATGGAAGCAGTCATATTGGGATAGATAAAGTTCGTTTTTTTGTCGTGGCTTTATTTATTCAACGGTAAATGTTGTCACTTTCATTCCGTTTTTCGTGTTTTCATTATTCGGGTCACCTATAACAATACCATACTCACCTGGAGTAAGATTTTCCATAACAATATAGTATGAACTTTCACCGTATTTCTTCGCTTTGTATTCAACACTTGCAAGATTGTTGCTTTCTGTCTTTGACAAAGTCCCTGCTTCTGCAAGTTGGTATCTGCGTTCTTTTCTTGTCACTTCAAACTTGAAAATAGAAATAATAGAATTGGGATCAGTGTTGTTGTCCTTGGCTTTTACAATGAGTCGTGTAGTAGAACCTCCGACGCCCTTGCTTGTTGATTTTGTTCCTTTGAGAGTCAGTCTTGTCTTCACTTTACCGATACCGGTAAGATACAGACTTGCACCGGCTTTGGTTTTAACAGTCCCGTTTTCTCGCGATAATTTTATTCCTTCTGAATCGGAAGTTAAAAGAAGAGTCTCTTCTGCAAACTCCGGCTCTTTCACTGTGACATTTTGTGCTGATGCACTTGTTAGTGTGGCAAGAGCAATGACGAATGATAAAAATAATTTTTTCATATGTAATAATATATTGTTGTTATATATTTGCAAAGATATATAACCTTTCCTAATTTACCCCCCCCCGATAGTTAAATTTGCTTAATAAACGGGTTGCCGCAGTCATATTGCGATGATGCAGAGAAAATCACTGCGCGGTAGAAATCCCATTTTGGATACTTACAACCTACACAAGTAGCTTTACGCGGAAAAGATCAAGGCCTTACACTCCAACCTTGATGGATGTTCTACAAGTTTTGACAGAGCCTATACACATGCTTTTTATGGCTTGCTGATTTTTTTATAACGGAGAATGACTGGGTATGAATGGGCTTGATGAAGCGGAGACCACCTATCTTGAAAGCTTTATAAACGATTCCGGAACTGACAAGAAACTGCGTTCCACATTGCAGAATAGTCTGACTGCTTCTAAGGGTCTTGATAAATATACCGAGGAAAGTCTGATGCGGAGTCTGGCTGAATACGCACCCTTGAACAATCCTGCAATAAGTGACAGTGAGAACAGAAAGGCTGCCGTTGAGTTCAATAGTTGCAGGGATGCGTTAAGGAATGTATATCCGCTGGAATGGCTTTGGTACTGAGGCGGTTATTTCCCAGCTTCCTTCAGCCCCTGTATCACCGCTCCGGTGAATCCAGCCTGCTCCATGGCGTTAAGTCCTTTTATTGTCAGTCCTCCGGCTGTTGTGACCTTGTCGATTTCCTCCTCCGGGTGGCTTCCGGAATCCATGAGCAGACAAGCAGCACCTTTTACGGTCTGCGCGACAATGCGTGTGGCTTCAGCGGCACGGAATCCGAGCTCTACGCCGCCCTCTGCAGACGCGCGTATGTAGCGCAAGGCGAATGCCGTGCCGCATGAGGCGAGAACCATGCCTGCCGCGAGATGACGCTCATCGGTAATTATGGTGGAGCCGATGTTGTCGAACAGCTTTTTTATCAATTCGGCATTATGCTCCGAGGCGTTGCATGGTGCGATGAAGGTCATGGACTCGCATATTGACGCAGCAGTGTTTGGTATGACAAGGAACAGCTGAGGCAGAGCACCGTCTTTCTGCATCCATCCGTTTATTTGCGCGGCAGTGACACCTGCCACTACAGATACAAGCACCTGGCGGCGGTAGTCCATGACTGTCTTGAGATCTTTCATTACGTCTTCAGCGAGCCACGGCTTCACAGCCACTATGACGACATCAGCCTTTGCGGCTGCCGCCTTGTTGTCGGATGTGACCATGACTCCGGCGTCAACAAGATGTCCGAGCCTGTCGGTGTGTGGATTGGCTGCTATGATGTCAGCAGGATTGACTTTACAGCTGTGAAGCATTCCTTCGGCAATTGCGCCTCCCATGGCACCCACGCCTATTATAGCTGTTTTCATAATGAGCGTTTGAGTTTTTCGATGAATGTGTCTGCCTGCTCCTCAGTGAGGCAAAGCGGTGGAAGCAGACGCAGGATGTTTGTGGACGCACAGCCTGTGAAGCAGTGCTCGTCGTGAATCAGTCGTGAGCGTACTTCCTTGTGGGGAATGTCGAGCTCGATGCCTATCATCAGACCGCGACCGCGTACGTCGGTGATGTGCGGCTGTGTGGCTTTCAGAGAGTCGAGCTTTTCGAGAAGACGGTTGCCCACTTTGCATGCGTTCTCCACAAGATTGTCTTTCTCCATGACATCAAGTACCGCCAACGCTGCGGCACATGCCAGATGATTGCCTCCGAAGGTAGTGCCGAGCAACCCGTATGACGGCACAAAGTCGGGTGATATGAGCACTGCTCCCATCGGGAAACCGTTGGCTATGCCTTTTGCCACGGTGATGAGGTCAGGACGTATGCCGAGCCACTGATGGGCGAAGAATCTGCCGCTGCGACCGTAGCCGCACTGTATCTCGTCGCATATGAGTACGGTGCCGTGTCTGCGGCATGCCGTCTGCAGTTCCTGCGCGAACTCCGGGGTGGCAAGACGTATGCCGCCCACTCCCTGTATGCACTCCAGTATCACAGCTGCGACATCATTCTTTGCCAGTTCGCGTTCCCATGCCGTGATGTCATTGAGCGGCAGATAAGTCACATGCCCGTTGGCATTGACCGGAGCGATAATCTTTGGATTGTCGGTAGCCTCTACTGCCAGTGACGTGCGTCCGTGAAAGGCTTTCTGCGCCGATAGTATGCGGGTTCTGCCTGTGTGGAACGACGCCAGTTTCAAGGCATTCTCGTTGGCTTCCGCTCCGCTGTTGATGAGAAACAACTGATAGTCCTCATATCCGCATACCTTGCCAAGGCGTGAGGCAAGCTGCTGTTGCAGAGTGTTGACAACTGAGTTTGAGTAGAAGCCCAGACGGTCGAGCTGATTCTTGAGAGCCTCTACGTATACCGGATGACAGTGGCCTATGCTGATGACGGCATGTCCTCCGTAAAGGTCGAGGTATTCCTGACCGTTGTCGTCCCACACGGTGCAGCCGCTGCCCCGTACTATGTTTATGTCGTATAAAGGATAAACGTCAAATAGTTTCATCTTATTTGCTTAATGTGGTGATGATGATGTATAACATGCCTGCTACGAGCGCGCCAACTATGATTGAGTTTGCTAAAAGGTCTTTGTCGAACTTTGCCATGCCGATACTGTTTTAGAAAGCCGATGCCTTGAGAGCAAGTCCGCACCGTTCGTCAAGTCCGAACATGATGTTCATGTTCTGCACAGCCTGTCCGACGGCACCCTTCAGCAGATTGTCGATGCATGATGTGACAAGCAGTTTGTTGCCGAACTTGTCGCAGTGTACGAGACACTTGTTGGTGTTGACAACCTGTTTCATGTCAATGGCGTTGTCGCAATAGTGTGTGAACGGCGCGTCTTTGTAGAAATCCTTGTAAGCTGCCGTGATGTCGTCAAGTGTCGCGTCGGTCTTCACTACAGATGTGGCGAATATGCCGCGTGCGAAGTTGCCGCGATAGGGAATGAAGTCGATGTCGCACGGCAGCGAGCCTTGCACCTGTGTCAGACTCTGCCTTATCTCAGGCACGTGCTGGTGGCTGAACGGTTTGTATATGCTCATGTTGTCCGCACGCCACGAGAAGTGAGTGGTGGACGACGGCTTCTGTCCTGCGCCCGTGCTTCCTGTTATGGCGTTGACCGAGATGTCAGACGTGAGCAGTCCCATTGCGGCTGCCGGAAGAAGCGCGAGCTGTATGCATGTGGCGAAACATCCGGGGTTTGCCACGTGCTTGGCATGTGCAATGAGACCCCTGTTTATTTCCGGCAGACCGTAAACATAGTCGTTGCCCGGAGACTTGATGCGGAAGTCCTGCGCGAGATCTATAATCCTCACATCCGACGGTATGGCATGCTCCTTCAGGAACGCCTCGCTCTTGCCGTGCCCGAAGCAGAAGAACACCACGTCCACTTCACTGAACGGCATTTCGGATGTGAAGCGCATATCAGTATCGCCGATGAGCCCTTCATGTACATCGGTGGCGGGATTGCCGGCGTTGCTTTCGCTGTTGGCAAACACAATCTCTGCCTGCGGATGGTTTATAAGCAGCCGCAGAAGCTCGCCGGCTGTGTAGCCGGCTGCGCCTAATATTCCTATCTTCATGGGATAATGTTTCTTTCGCGTGGTACAATGAGCCAGAAGGCAAGATAAAGGATGAAGCCTGTGCCGTAGAAAAATGCGGCAACAAACCATATGATGCGTATGATGGTCGCGTCGATGTCTAAATAGTCGGCGAGTCCGCCGCATACGCCTGCTATCTTCTTGTCGGTGTCCGACAAATATAGTTTTCTTCCGGTCATAAGTATGTTTTTTTATCTTTCTTCGTCAGGATGAATGCCGTAGTAGACCCTCAGAGGAGTGCTGAGCACCTTGATGAAGCCCTTCGCCTCTTCTGCCGTCCAGCCGTGCTGCATCTCACCGTATTCGCCGAGCTTCGATTTGAGCAGATCGTTTACCGAATCCACTCCTACGGTCTCAAACCCGAGCGGGCGCAGCTTCAGTATTGCCGTTCCGCTCACGTTGCGCTGTGACGATGTGAGCATTGCCTCTATGTCCGGCATGACAGGCTCGAGATACTGGCTCTCATGCAGGAACATTCCGTACCAGTTGGCTATCTGGTCCTTCCAGTATTGCTGCCATTTGCTCAGAGTGTATTTCTCCAACAGACGGTGGGCTTCGATGATGAGCTTCGGAGCGGCAGCCTCAAAGCCTACACGTCCCTTTATTCCTATGATTGTGTCGCCCACATTGCAGTCCCTGCCGATGCCGTATGCCGCGCCTATCTCCTCAATCCTCTGTATAGCCTTTATCCTGTCGTCGAACGGTTCGTCGTTTACGGCTGTTATCTCACCTTTGTCAAAGGTGATTCTCAGCAACTGTTCTTCTGTTTGCGTGACATGTTTCAGATAAGCCTCCTCTGGCAGTCCTTTCGACGAGTCGAGCAGTTCGCCGCCGCAGATGCTCGTGCCCCATATTCCTACATTATATGAATACTTCAGCTTTGTGAAGTCTGCGCTGAATCCGTGCGCGTTGAGATAGTCCACCTCTTCCTGACGGGAGAGAGCCTTGTCGCGTGTAAGTGTGATTATCTCCACGCCTGGTGCCATGACGAGAAACGTCATGTCAAAACGTATCTGGTCGTTGCCCGCTCCGGTAGAGCCGTGCGCTATGGCGTCGGCTCCTATCTCTCTGGCATACCGCGCTATCGCTATTGCCTGGAATATACGCTCTGACGATACGGAGATGGGGTAGCAGTTGTTGCGCATCACGTTTCCGTAAATCATGTATTTCAGCGATTTCTCGTAGTATTCGTGAGTGACGTCAAGGGTGACGTATTTGGCGGCTCCCAGTCTGTAGGCGTTCTGCTCGTTGGCCTTCAGCTGTTCTTCGCTGAACCCGCCGGTGTTGGCACAGGCAGCATGTACTTCATATCCGTCCTGTGCGAGTTTCATCACTGTGTATGAGGTGTCAAGTCCTCCTGAAAATGCAACAACTACTTTTTTCATTATTCTCGGTTTTTTATGATTCTGATTTGTGTTTGCCGTATTGTGCGCTTCCTGTCTCTTCCTTAATGACGGAAGAGGAACCGTCCGCACGGTCGGGCTGGATGTCGTGCTGCTGACGCCGTTTCAGCTGCCGAGCTGTTTTATTCTTTCAAGCACATCCTCTGACAGTTTGGCAGGCAGATGCTCCTCTGGGTCGTACAGCATACCTGTGCATATGCAGTATTTACGCCCCGTCCGTTTGAGCACATCCACGTTGATGCACCCCTCGCATCCTCTCCAGAACGCCTCGTCGTCGGTGAGTTCGGCGAATGTTACGGGGTGATAGCCGAGCTGTGTGTTCATCGCCATGACTGCCGCACCGCTTGTCAGACTGAATATCTTGGCGTGAGGCCACCGCGTGCGGGCAAGTGTGAACGTGAGGTTCTTGATGCGTTTGGCAAGCCCCTGTCCCCGGAAGTCGGGATGCACAATGAGTCCCGATGTCGTGACATACTGCTTGTTGCCCCATGTCTCGATGTAGCTGAACCCTGCAAAGCGGTCGCCTGCCAGTGCTATGACGGCTTTTGCCTCCTTCATCTTTGTGAGGATGTATTCGTGTGAACGTTTGGCAATACCCGTACCGCGTACTTTTGCGGCACTTTCAATTGTCTCAAGAATTGTGTCGATGTATTTCTCGTGAGTGGCATCGGCTACTATCACCTTTACTTCTTCCATTTTTACTGTGTCGGATTATTGTTCGGATATGTCGTTCATATCAGATGTTGTTCACTATTCTGTTGATTGTCTCGACGATGCTTTCACGCGAAGTGCCTTCTTTGGCTACAATGAAGATGGTGTCGTCACCGGCAATCGTACCAAGTATCTCGTCAATGTTGCTGTTGTCTATGTTATAGGCAATGGAGCTCGCATATCCGGGTCTGGTCTTTATGACAATCATGTTTCCCGAGAAATTGATGGACAGAAATCCCGGTGTCTTGAGCATTTCGAGGGCTGAAGGCGGGTTGGGGATGCGGCGGTACATCGTCTCGTTAGGCAAAACATAGACGTATTTGCCGTTCATGCTGGCAGCCTTGGCTATTTTCAACTGCTTCATGTCGCGGCTCAGGGTGGCTTGGGTGAGCTTGAAGCCTTCTTTCTGAAGAGCTTTGAGCACATCCTCCTGACAGGTCAGCTCCTTGCTTGAGATAAGCATTTTAAGGGCTTCTATTCTGCTTGTCTTTATTTTCATGACTGTATATTTATTCACTTTTCGCAGGCAAAGTTACTCGTTTTTGCATAAACAACCAAATGTTTTTGCATAAAATTACGCTTTTATGCGGTTTTAGATGTATTTTATGAATATTTATGCAAAACCGAACCGGCTCATGATTTTACTTCTGTCATCAGTCTGCTTACGTGAGTTCGGGACGGGATAAACCGACGGAAAAGATGCGGCTCTGCTGTTCTTACAATAACATATGTGATGTCGCAGCTTCGTTACCGTGGAGACAGAATGCGTAAGGTGCGTGGTGTGGGGTTGTGGGGCATTTGCGTAGAGGGCGTTGTCTTTGGCGTTACACGGTGCCGGATGCGGTTTTCAACCCCGAATATGTCATTATATTTTCATTCTTATTTTGTGCTGCTGTCAGCCGGATTGTATTAAGATTTATCTAAGATGTGGCGGGCTGCACATGGAAAAGGCGGAATGTAAGATTACGGCAGCATTGCGGAAGAAGGCTGGATAGCTTACAATAAACCTTAAATGTAGGACCGGCGTTCTAATGACAGATTCGGGTCAAGGACTCTCTTTTTTTATATTCGAGAGACGGTGGTTTGTATTTCTGTTCATCCCGACGCTTTGAGTCAACCACAGAACCTTTCATGATATCATACCGCCATTCTTCCGTCTTTCCGCCGTTTCTTTTCCGCAAGGCTCCGTACATATCTCATCCGTCTGCGTGACAAGTGCAGAACAGGATAAGGTGACTCAAAGGAAGATGGGTGGAACGATATGCTCCGGATATGTCTTAGGCAAACACTGCGTAAACGTAATACTGTGGAGGAAATCGGACTATGCGGACAACGTGAAGTCTCTGAGAATCGCGTATTTGCAGACAACATGCCGTCTGCCTGCCTACGCGCTGATTCTGACACATTGAAACAATCACTTGTATACCGGCATATTGTGTGTCTCGCATCTGTATAAAACGGTGTCTTGTACGACGGAAAAGGCTTTTCCGGCACGCGGAAAAGCCTTTATCGCGTACTCATAAAGGCTTTTTGGCAGGATGATACGGGCTTTCCCGCACCGGCATATTGCGTCAGTAACAGTAAGAAAAGGTACGTGCGCATCCTTAAAAGAACAGAATCTGCGACTTGTGGTTGAGAAATATGGCTCGGCGAATGATTTGTTGAAAAACAATGAGAGGGAAATATTGTAGTAAGAAAACACTTGGATGTCTCCAGCGTATCTGTTTTGCCGACAAACAGTGTAGTCAGACCCGGTGAATGCTTGCTTTCATATTGCCGGGCGCAGTCTGTTTTATAAAATAGTTCTGTCAATATTTTTTACTTCGTGTTAAGCAATCGCACACTATGTCTTTAAGCACGAATAGTCATTATGTTTCATCTGAATTTCGTGCTGCAGTCAATAACAATTTTTTCTGTTTTTATCGATTATGTGATGTGATACATCTGGGAAATGTTGAAGACAAAATGACGGCAGCAGTGCCGTTGAGGGATGAAGAAGGCGGAATCCAAGTTAAAATAACCTTGACAGTCTTATGATTCGGGTTAAAACAGCATACTTGAAGAGGAGATATCATGATTGATACACTCCTCTTCAAGTATACTGCTTGCGGTTTTATTATCTTTGAAAGACGTGTTTTTTATTCTCTTCTTCCGAAAATGCGCAACAGATAGAGGAAAAGATTGAGAAAATCGAGATACAGGGTCAGTGATCCGAGCAGGGCAAGTTTCTGGCTGTTCTCAGTGACATCGTCGCATGACATCAGCATCTGTTTGATTTTCTGTGAGTCATAAGCCGTGAGTCCTACGAATATAAGCACACCCACGTAGCTGATGATGAGTCCCATCGTTCCGCTTTTCATGAAGATGTTTACTATTGTGGCAATGACAAGCCCTATTAGAGCCATGAAAAGCAGTTTGCCGAACGATGTCAGGTCGGTTTTCGTGAAGTACCCCACAGCTGCCATTACGGCAAACGTTCCGGCTGTGATGAAGAACACTTGCGCGATGGACGACATTGTGTAGACAAGGAATATGGACGACAGCATCATTCCGTTCAGCACGGAGTAGAGCGTGAACAGTAGGGTGGCGGTAGTGAGCGAAAGTCTGTTTATGGCGGAACTGATAATCATTACGAGTGCGAATGTTCCTATTATAATGCCCCACATCAGTCCGCTGTTGGTCGCTATTGCCATTATGAGATTGGGTGAGCTCGCCACGCCGTATGCGGTGATGCCTGTGATTGAAATGGCAAGTGTCATCCATATGTACACTTTACGCATAAGTGCCGGAAAGGCGGCGGATAATGACAGTTCCCTGTCTTGTGATGAATAATAAAGTCTTTCTCTTTCCATTTCTGTTCTGAATTTTGTTTGTTGTGATATTGCTTTGCAAATATATGCGTTTTTATCATCAGATACAAATTGCGTGCCGTACTTTTTTGTTTTATTAAGCAGTATTTGTTTTTATAGTAAGTGGTCGTTCAAAATAAGTTGCAATCAACTCGCTTGATGCCCGGGAGGCACATCAAAAAATCCGGAGTCGGAACGTGATGGAATGCATCATGGGCGAGGGCTTTGCCTGTCTTATATAAAGTAATGCCGGCGATGGCAAAGATGCGGATTGCATATGATATCTTTTGATGTCGGTAAATGTTGGATACCAACTTATGTATGCAATGCTTGTGTTCCTTGGTTTTGTGACAGTAATGTCAGTGTCTGTCGTGTCTTTGTAAACTGCTTGCGCGCGTATATATACTATAAGGTACAAAATCAATTTGTATAGAGTATTGTGTGAATATCTGTTAAAATCCATCTTAAAATGAAACTTTTTCTTCAAAAGATTTGGATTAAGCTGAAAAAGTGTATACCTTTGCATC